>Ga0172381_10002335_pt1 | contig 21019 bp, 24 predicted proteins | sample Leawel6488metaG_FD_119754 | JGI IMG/M metagenome (GOLD analysis project Ga0172381, IMG submission 119754) | Leachate microbial communities from a municipal landfill in Southern Ontario, Canada - Leachate well 64-88 metaG | ecosystem: Engineered > Solid waste > Landfill > Unclassified | place...
AGAAATAAAAATAGGATATTGATAAATCGATTGAGTCGGAGCGATTTGGACCAATGCTTCAAGGACAAAACCAAGAAAGTGATAATCACCAAAAATTCCGCCATCAGATTGTGATTCTCTCCAACCGGATAGATGCCGAATAAAGCTGTCGGCTGAACGCGAAAAAAATCATTATACCAATCCTGATAAGTGAGAGAGACCAGACCCATCACGGCAAGCCCCACCCCGGACAGAGTCAGGGCGATAATAGTCCGCTGTAAAATTCGTCCGTCCTTGATGATGTTGTAGGGCACGGCCAGATAAGCTACGTAGAAAAATAACAGCCAGCGGACAACATACCACGAGGATGACAAAATATAGCGGCTGAATAAACTGGAGATGATCACGGCGATTAAAAATAGTAACCACGGTTGCCATAAAGGCAACTTTATCTGGCGCCAAATATTTTGGCCCCGATAAAAAGAATAGGAATGATGCAAGACAAAAGCTATGACCAAGAGTAGCGCGACAATTTCCACAAAGGAAACGCTTAAAGAATTCCAATCAAAGTTCCAATTAATCAGGGGCAAGGAGAAGGCCAAAACATAAAGACCCCAATCCAAACGGATGGAAAATATCAGCAAAATCAGCAACACCCCGACAATAATTAACACCGGCAATAAATAGGAGCCGGCAAAACCCAGGGCGGCCAAAAGCGCCAGAGCGGAAAATATTAACCAATTAGTCTTTAATTTCATAAACCGATATTAATGGAGCGATCAATCTCAAAAGCGTCTTGACCGTGCCACAGCCCGCCTTCAACTGTTGCCGGGGTGGCAAAATTATCCGCGTGACTTTGAATATCACCGTTAAACTGCAGGGCCACAGCCAAGTTTTGGATATTGTTCCCGGCTTGTTTTTGTAAATATAAACTATATTGACCGGAGCTGATTTGATCAACAATATTTTGAGGCAAGCGATATTCAAAAACTAAAGTATCAGATTTTCCCGGTTCAATGGAAATGAATCCGCCGAAATAAGTTTTTTTAGCCTCCGGTCGGCCGAAATCCTCTTCCCCGGTCACGGCCGCTCCATCACTAATTCCCTCGGCTTTGATCAACTCACTGCCTTGGGGCACATAAACTCTGACGTAACTGCGATAGCGGGTGGTCTTCCAATCAAAGCCGCCGGTGTGTTTGTAATTCATCGTCACTTTCGCCACATAGCCATTATCTCTGGGGGTCAGACTGTAAGACAATTTCTTCTCCATCACCCGATCGGTTTTGAAGGCCGCCAAGTTGGCATCCACGAGCATCAAGTAGTCGCCGGAAACGGATTCAATTTCCCCGCCCCAATTTAAATTCCGGGCCGTGGCTTGGACTTGGGCGTCGTTGAAATAAAATAAAATATTTTTCTTCTCAATATTGGTATTCAAAGCGCCGATCAAATCCAAATAGCGATCGGTCGGCAAAGCGAATAATCTGGTTTTAAGTTCCTTTAAAATATCACCGATAACTTTTTTCCGATCCCATTCCGAAACGCCTTTCTCGCGATAGGCCATTTCCACTTCATACTGCAAGAGATTGGTAAAATTATCTTTGTTATATTCTTGGCCACCCACAGTAATCGGACCGACGATATAGAGCAAGTCGGTGACGAGACGCGGTGTAATGGCGACCACTCCGTCAAATTGAGGTGTATTCTTGATTTCCAAATCGGAATTATACTTAGCCTCGGCCTGATAGAACCACTGGATCTTTTGCGCGCTTGTCGGCCAGTCCGGCGACCAATTGCTGTCGCGTAAAAACCAACGATCGGTTCCCAAATATTTTTGAATCGGTTGCGGCGGAGTAACTTTGAAGTTCGGATCTAAACTGGCCGGCATGTCCAAGTGATAGGCGTCGTTGGTTTTGAATTTCGTCAAATCGCCCAAGTTGGTTTGAAGTACGCCGAGCGTTCCCAAAAAACCTCCGGTCGGCCGTAATTCGTCGCTGTTTTGGAGTAACACCAAGAAATTGGAAGAATCGGGATAACCGGCTAAAACCGGCAATAATTGCGAGAGAGTAATAGTCTTGGCCATCAATTCGGCGCCGACTTGCAGTTCGTCCTTAGCGAGCGACATTTGTTTCTGCAAGGGTCCGAAGAAGCCGGTATTATTCACTTTTCTCAAATCCAAAAGCGCTAAGTCCAAATTGGCTTTGACGCCGTTTAAGTCCGGCGCGGATTCATAAATTAATTTCAGAACGGCCGCTTTGTCCGCCGGCTTCAAATCGGAAAAACTGACTCCCGGCTGGTCCGACAAAATTTCATTCACCTTGGCGCCAATGGTTGCCCCGGCTGCAAGCGAGCGAGCCAGCACTTCCGCGGTCTTGACCATGTATTCCAAATCTTTGACTTGAGTGTATAAAGAGTCGGAGCGCTTCACCCAAAAATTATTCGTTAAATTTTCCAGGCGATCGTAGGCCACCCTTAGACTGTCTTCGGCTTCGCCGGCCGAAACGGCCACAGCGGCAAAATTATTGGCCTGCAAAGAATCGAGCGAGGCTTGCAAATCATTCTTGGCCGAGATACTGGTGGAATAAACCTTGACCAGGCTCATGGCCGAGGAAAAATTGAAAACGACAAAGAGTAATAAAAGAGCGGCGACGGTTAAAATAAAAAAACGTAAATAGCGCGTCATAAATTAATATAATATAAATTATTTTTTTTCGGTAAAAACTAAGTCCCAGGCGTTAATCAGTATCACCTTCTTGGACTCCAAAATCTTATTCAAAAACACATCCACGATTTCCTTCCGGAACTTGAACTCATTCTCATCCATTAGAGTATAATTAATTTCCCGGCCCATCTCTCCCTCTAACTTTTTAATCAACGGCAGGAGCTTCGCCTTGGGAACATTAGCCACGAGCAACATATCAGTGGGAAAATCGTTGTGGGCGACGAAGATTCCGGTCAGAATTAGGAGCTTAGGCGTACAAATTTCTTGCAAATCGTCTAAGAAGCTCTGTCCGACCATAGTCTGGTCTTTCAAAATCAAGGCTTTGATTTCCGTAAACAGGATAAAATCCTTGTTCACCTCATAATACTTCTTGTCGGAGCTGGTAACTTTTTTATCCCCCTCAATATTAGACTTCGCCGCCAAAAGTGTGCTATGATTATAATCAGCCGAAACTAAAAGACCGCAGGATTCCAAATGTTTTAGCTCCCGCCGAACGGAGTTCACCTGCAAGGTCAAATCCCGCGCCAATTGGCGCAAATAATATTTTTCCTCGGCATTCAATAAAAATTGCCTTAGAATTTTTACTCTGGTTTTAGAACCAAAAAAACCTTCAATCATATTTCCCTATTTTATAGTTTTATAGTATAATATTATATCATATTAGCCAAAAATACAAGCAGACAGACTATGTACACAAAAATTGCCCCCATTACCATCAACACCGAAAAGAAAGCTGGTGGAGCGGCCAAAATTTTTATCGCCGAACCAACCCCGGCCCAAGAACAATTGGCCGGTAAACTATTTATCCTCATTGAAGTTGAGGCCCGTAAAAATGATGCTCACAAAATCATTGATTTTATCGTTTCCGATATTAATGAAAGCTACTACCAAAACGACAAGCTGATGCTGAGAGAAAAAATTGAAGCTTTGAAGATTGAAAACATCTTTGAAACCGTGCTGGTCAAGGCCAACAAGAACCTGATTGACTTCCTGGCTGAGGAAAAGATGGTCCTCTCCCCCAAGAGCATCAACGCCACCATCGGCATCATCTTCGGCAACGAACTCCATTTCTCCAATATCGGCGCCAACCAGGCTCTTCTCCTCTACAAAGAAGAAACGGACAGCAAATACAAAATGATCAACGTGGAGAAAAGCGAAGACGCCAAAGATTTGAGCGGGGATAATTTGAATTTCAAAAAACTTTTCTCTTCCATTATCTCCGGCGAGATGCCGACCAAGTCATACTTCATCTTTGCCAACGAAGCCCTGTCGGAATATCTCTTCAATCAAGAGCTGATTGAAATCATCACCAAGCTGGCTCCTTTGGGCGCGGCCGAGCAAATCAAAAACACTCTTTCTAAAATCAACGCCTATATCCCGTTTATGGGCATTATCATCAAAAATAATTTCAACCACGAAGAACCGGAAAATATTGAAGAATATCGCCAAGTGGAAGCGAGCCGAAATATCATTGAGCAAAGAGATTCCAATCTGACCACCACCGCCAAGGCCACCGAACAAATCCTGACTCCGACCAGCGTGGTCAACACTCAAAAGGTGTCAGGCTTTTGCGTGCGGATGTTAAAGAAAATAAATCCGCTGAAATTAATCGCCAAACTCTTCCGACTAATCTTCAAGAAAAAAGATCACAGCGCCAATATTTCCACCACCACTCTGGATAGAACCGCGCTGTCGGCCGAGACTGCCAAAAATACGCCAAAAATAAAAAAGATTCTACTCATTATATTAGCCATCGCCCTTTTAGCTTTTCTAGTCAATCTGGGCATCCAGAAATTTAGAACGCAGAAAACCGCCCAGACCCAGGAAAACAAGGGCTATGAAGAAAGCATCAAACAAAAAGAAAGCCAGATCGAGTCATATCTGTTATATAACGATGAAAAATCCGCCAAAGGAGTCTTGGAAGAATTGAAAGCAATCTTGGACGGTATCCCGGAAGACCAGAAAGCCAAGATTGAGAACTACAATGAACTGCTGGCTAAATATAACGACCAGATGTCCCGAGTCCAACACATCACCAAAGTGGATCAGCTCAAAACTATTGCCGACTTCTCCGCCATTGGCTCTGACCTCAATATTGAAAATATTATGATAATCGGCGACAAAGTGTATGCCACCGATAATGGCAAGAAGGCCATTTACCGTTTGAACCTCAAAGACAATGTGAGTGCCGTCGTCGCTTCCGACCAAATCAAATCCTACCTCAAATATCCCACCATGAGCAAAGACGGACTCATCTATTATCTGGACGAAAACCAAGTGGTGGTACTAAACCCCAAAGACGAAAAATTGGCGACCAACAAACTGGCTAATGTCGAAGGTCAAAAACTAATCGGACTATATAACTACACCGACAAGCTCTACGCCCTGGATAAAGCCAAAAATCAGCTCTACCGCTACGCTTTAAGTGGCAATGAGTATCCCAAAGCCGAACCCCGCCTGAAGAGCAAATTGGACGCTTCTGACGTCGTCTCCTTCACCATTGATGACTCCGGCAATGCCTATTTCTTGAAGTCCTCCGGCGAAGTCAAAAAATTCTACGGCACCGAACAAAAATTCACTCTGGATTCCATTGAACCGAAGTTATCCAATCCAAACATGATAAAAGTATTAAACGACATCTACATTCTGGATCCGGCCAACAAACGCTTAGCGGTCTTTACCAAGGACGGTAAAACCAAAAAGCAATATCAATCCGAGCAACTGACTAATCTCAAAGACTTCACCGTGGACGAGAAAAACAAGAAAGCTTACATGCTCAGCGACAATACCGTCTTTGAATTGCCACTCTAGTTTAGAAACAAAAAAATAAATAAAATCGCCAAAGAAAAAAGAAGCTTTTTAGCTTCTTTTTTTTGATTAATTTTGATTTCTAACAAACCAGAACAAAGCAAGGTGTCCCATTCTTGGTCATCATTCCGCCCATTGTTTCGAAGGCCGAATCCACTCCTTCTTGCAGGTCGTGTTGCAGACCGCTGACGATTGAGCATTGAACGAGCGTCAAACCGGCGGCAGACAATACTTCGGTTATCTCCTCCTTGGTATCACAGGTGGCCACCAGGGCTCGAACTATAAAATCTTTCGAGAAGGCGGAAAGTTGTTCCAGCGGTTTGGGAAATTTCTGGCGAATTATTTGGCCAATGCCGGTCATCACTTCATGATCGGCCTTTTTTTGATCCAAAGCCAGCGCAATGGCAGATTCATCCGATACGTTATCCATGGTATATAAAGTTTAAATTAAGGAACTGTTAACAAAAAAGATTATACAATAAATATTATCAGATGTCAATAAAAAAACAGATCTGTTTGACCTGTTTTTTATTATCGCTATTTTTTTTCTTTTTAAGAGACCAATCTTCTCCGGTTCGGCTTTTTTAAAGGATAATAATCATCTTCATGTTCGAAAAAGAAATTATCATTTAAGCCGTCACCGAGTCTTTCTTCGCGCTCAATCACTTTTTTATTACACAACACTCTGGCCCGTTCTTGCGTTTTAATCGGACGAGCAAAAACCGAGCTGAGCTGTAATAAAAAATCAAAATCGCCGAGATAAATAGCTCCTTCAACTAAGACATCAACTTCGGCCATACTCAGCTTTCTCTCCATAGCCTGAGAGGCTAAAAAAGCTTCGTGACAACCCAGTTTATGAGATAAGGCGCTATCAAACATTTGATTGATTTCAGACTGATTTAACGAACGTCCCAATTCTTTGACCGTCTCAACAGCCGCGGAAAAAATACCATTGGAAACCCAATATTCTAATTCATTCTTCTTGGTCTTTAGACCTAATGTTTCAACAAGAGCATTCATGGTATAAAGGTTTTAGGTTTTGAAAATACATAAGAGAATAATAACATATTTACAGAACTCTGTCAAGGCAAATAAAAAAGGAAGCTGTTTGGCTTCCCTTTTAAAAACAATATTTTTTGCTAATGGTCACATAACTTGCTTCCTCCCTTTTAATTAGAACCTCAACCTTTTGGCTGTGGTATGACGATCGAAATATTCTTCGGCGAAATCCTGCTGGACATCAATTAATCCATAGAAAGGATTGGATTCGTCGCTACCGTCTTCTTCGAGCCCCATCAATAAATTAAGGTGGCTGTTATTTTCAGCAATGGTCAGTTCGACCAAAGTGAGCGGACGACCCAAGGTCTCATAACACTCTTCCATAGCTTCTTCGACGTTTCCCCTTTTCAAGAGTAATTCCAAACGATTCAATCCTTTCACTTCGTTCACCCTGGGCAAACGATTGAAAATTGCTTTCTTAAACACTTTCGGTGTCAAAAAATTTACCATCGGTATCATGGGCGATATATTTTGAAGGTTTATAATTTCAAATAACTGAGAGTAATGATATCATAATTATTATATTCTGTCAAGGAAAAATAGACACAAGATAGACGAATAATAGACGAATCAACTAAAAAACCACCTATTTACAGGTGGTTTTTTAGTATCTAAACTTGTTTAAAAGCTTATTTCAAAGTGACTTTAGCGCCAGCTTCTTCCAAGGTTTTCTTCATGGCTTCAGCATCTTCTTTCTTGACGCCTTCTTTTACCATCTTTGGAGCAGCATCCACTAAGTCCTTGGCTTCCTTCAGACCTAATTCAGTCAAAGCGCGAACCGCTTTAATGACATTGATCTTGTTAGCGCCGGCATCAGTGATTTCCACGTCAAAAGAGGTCTTCTCTTCCACGGCGGCGGCAGCTGGGCCAGCTGACATCATCATAGCTGGAGCGGCAGCGGAAACGCCAAATTTTTCTTCTAAGATTTTAACCAACTCGGCTAAATCTAACACACTCATTTTTTCAATTTCCTCAACTAAAGATTTGAATTTAGCTGGGACTTCAATTTTTTTGTCTTCCATATTGTTAATACTTGATTTAGGACCAATCATATTGATCCTAATGATTAATAATTATAATTAAGCGCTTTTGGAGTCGCCAATCGCTTTTAAGGCGGTCACGAGTCCTCTTAAATTCCCGGCTAAAACATTAACGAAACCGGAGATTGGAGCATTCATAGAACCCACCATCTTGGCGTAGAGCTCTTGTTTGCTTGGTAACTTAGCGAGACTTTCCATATCAACTTGGGAGAGGAAACGACCCTCTAACACCCCGCCGATAAAGGCAATCTTGTCTTCACGATCTTTGCGGAAATTCAGAACGATTTTAGCGGGAGCCACTTCATCTCCGTAGGAGAAAATGGTCGCCACTTTGCCGTCCAAATCCTTGACGTTCAAGCCCTCCACCGGATTGTTCTTGAAAGCCAAATTAAGTAAGGTTTTCTTGGCCACATAGTATTCGCCTTCCACCTCTCTTAACTTCAGACGTAATTCTTCATTGTCTTTGACAGTCAGCGCATTGAAGCTGGTAAAAACAATGGATTTCGCCCTCTGGATCTTGTCCGCTAAGCCCGTCAACACTTCTTTCTTTTGTTGCTTGCTTTTTGGCATATTATTAAATGTATTATTAGATTAGTAATAGTAGCCTATTAATAATGCGATAATAAAAAAACTGTGTTTGACCACAGATTAATAAAATAAGGCGGAAACCCGCTAAATATTCTACCTCGGCAAGACTTACCTTTGTGCTTGCTGTCTGTGGTAAAGTTAGTTGTTATGTATATAATAACATACGAAAGATATATGTCAAGAGAATATAAATTTTGTATTTTTATATAATATACATATAAAAATACATCAAGAAATGTAATAATTATACAGATTTTACAATTTTTAAAGATTTTGTTCTTTTTTTAAATTCTTTCCTTATATCAAAATAGTCAATGGGCTCATTAAAAAAGAAGCACTTAACTCTATTTTCTTCGGACACAACATAATCAATAAGTCTTTTGCCGTATGGATCCCCACAGTGAACTTGATGCACGAAATCTTTACCATATTTTTCTCGATTATTAAATTCGCAATAATACAAAAACTGGTCCGTATTTAATTGAAAAACGTGGGAATCGCCATGTCCAAAAAAATATACCTCTTTTATTCGTTTATTACTCATTATTTCTTGGACATCCTTGAAACTTGCCCTCGGATAAAAAGAAAAGTCCTGATTCTTTGCATTTAAATATTTGACTAACGATTTTATCTCACCCTTCATAAAATTAAGTTTAATCCAGGCTTCAAACCTAAACCAATCAGATTGCCCCAAGATAATCACTGCTTCTGCTGGAGTATTCTGTTTAAAATTTTTTACATACTTTTTAATAATATAATTTTGAATTGGATAAAATATCATCGAGATAGGAGAAAGAAGGAGTTGCAAAAAACCCTCCCGAAAATAGATAATTCCATAGATGAAAACAAAAAACAAATGAAGATAAAGGACTGACAGTGGCCCATAACCATTTAATAACAAATAAACTAGACTTCCAATATATGCAAAAAACTGGACTAATTTTACATCTGTTCTTTTAAAAAAAATTTTTAGATTTTTCATGTTATAAATAGCTTATTTGTGATTTATGCCACCGCTTAGTAAAGGTGGCTCGAAATGAGATATGGGGTATGAGTGGTGGATTTATATTAAGAAGATTAGGAAATTTAAATAAAAATTATAATTCTTTTATGTCCTCTTTAATCATTTTAACAATTTCTGGAAATTCAGATATTTTGAAATGGCCATTAATATGATCATAAATAGTAATCTTTGATTTTTTCAATTTATTAGCATATTTTTCAGCATGCGAAATCGGTATAACATCATCGTTCTTTGAAAATAATAATCTAACATTTTTACAATTTTTCTCTAATTTTGATAAATCAGATTTGAGCTTAAAGCCACCAACTAATTCTTCAACGGGTAAAGTATTATCAAAAGGCGGACAAACTAAATAAACAGACAGTAATTTTTTAGGAAATTTATTCTCCGACAGATATTTAACCAAAAAAATGCCGCCCAAAGAGGCCCCGATTAAAATTATATTATTTTTTAACTTGGGAAAATACCTTTCAAAACTAATTTTCCATTCATTATATTTAGCATTATCCTGCAAGGGCATGCGTGGTTTAATAATTTCAAAATTATCACCCAATTTTTTCTCTAAATATTCATCGGTCCAACGAATCTTTTTCTCAGTGGTTATTTCTCTATTTTTTAAAAAATGTAAATAATCCTTATGACTTTTAAAAGTCATTCCACCGTGGATAAAGAATACTTGGATTTTATTTTTATTCATAATAAGATTGAAATTATATTGATTTTCTATTATACAAAATAGCGCAGTAAGTTTTAAGCACTGTCCCCTCCATTGTTTTAGAGGCATATTCTTCTTCATGTGCGGTCACTAATTCGGGAAATTTTTCTACAGATACACCAACAACATTTTTAGCAAATTCAATATTTCTATCACTTCTGGCAAATATATAAAAAGTATTAATAGATTTTCTCAAAAATTCCTCAATTATGCGTATATAAGGGCCCGTGCCAGAATCTATCTTTTCAGATCTCGCAACTAACATAATAATAACTTTTATATAATTTCTTAAAAAAACCGGGTTTACATCAACACCTTTTTCTTTTTCGGCTAATTTTCTTAGCATTTTGATAAATTCTGTCGCCTCAAAGACGGTATCGCCCGTTTCAGTAATCCCAGCTCTTTTTAATCCTAATTCCAGTAATTCTCTTAATAAAATTCTAGTAAAAAGACCTCTCTCGTCAACAATTTCCACAATTTCACAAAAATTTTTTAATTCTGCATCTTTTTCGGTGCTTGGTCTAAGGACCGTTTCTACAAAATAATTTAAAGAACTTCTAGCTTCAATGAAACTAAATAAAGCTTTTTTTGTCATCATTAAATCGATTGCTTTACTTAATTTATTATGGATATGGGGTCTAGCCTCTGGTATCACCGCCTTATTCATATATAAAACGGTCGCTTTTGATAAATTCTCATCTTTATTCTTATGATAATCAAGCATCACAACAACCCTATTTTTCTCTATAAAAGAATTTCTATCTAAATTTGAAGCTATCCATTTTATCTTTAAGCCATAAGGAAATAAACTCTCAACCTCGCTATTTATTGAAGTTATAAAGCTATCGACTTTTCCCTGAATACTCATTGCGGTTGCCGTCTTTTCAGCCTTTTTTCCAGTCCACGCGATAAATTTTGAAAGCCAATAAATCAATTTTTCTCCTTTTTCTTGATGCAAAACGAAAAGATAAATAATCAACCATATAAAAAATCCAGCAGTTCCAAATATAGTTATAAATATTACCAGGGGCATAAATTAAGTATTTAAATTATTGAGGCATTCTAATTTTGAACAAGAAAAAAATATTTCTTTATCTTTTGTGTATATGGCACCAATATTATTTTTATTAATTATTTCATTACAAAAAACGCAGTGAATTTTTTTATTATTTATATCATCTAGTAAAGATATATTATTCAAAAATTCATCTAGATCATGTTTATGCAAAGCTTCAATTTCTTTTTTCTCTAACATATTTTAAAAAATTAATAATTATAACTTGGGGACTGGTAGTCCTAATTTTTGCAAAGGCAAATATTCAAAATAATAAGAGCAACCATTTATCGAAATAATATAATCCAAGACATCTTTATATTCCGGTTTTTCAAACCATTTATTTAAAACGTAGATATATTGAACTTCGACATTAAGTTGAGCTAATAACTTACGATATTGCTTTATTTTAAAATCGCATGTTTGAAGTTTTTCATCAGTCGATCCGGCTACATTTTGGAACTTAATTTCAATAATAAATAAGGTGTTATTAATTATAACAAAAATAGCATCATCTGGTAATATTTTTTTAGAAATAAATTTTTTATAATCAATACCATTTTCTTCTAAATACTTATACAATTCGTGCTTTCTAAAAGTCATTGCAACCTTCTTTTTATTATAATAAATAATATTTTTATCAATACTATAGCCTTTTTGTTTTTTAATTAAAGTTAAAAAATCAGCCTCCGCCTCAAAATGTAGACCTGTTTTTGTGTTAGCCCCGCCAATTCCGCCTTTTATCATAAATTAGTATGTTAATTTTTATTTAATATCTAAATCCTTAAACCTCTTAACCGATAAATCCAAATATTTCTTCTCCAGATCAATGCCAATGAATTTTCGGCCATTAAGAGCACAAGCCAACCCAGTCGTCGAAGATCCCGTAAATGGATCAATAACTAAATCGCCCTTATCAGTACTGGCCATAACAATCCGAACTAACAGATCTATTGGTTTTTGAGTTGGGTGCTTGCCATGTTTCTTTTCTGATGGTTTTGGCGTGCCCATAGACCAGACACTTCTCATTTGTAAATTTGGTTTTTTCAAAAAATCTTCTGGCCAATTACCATTCTTCATTAGGCTATAATTAAACTTATGCTTCCCTTTTTTATCTTTTCTGGCCCAGATTATAGTTTCATGACTAGCGGTAAAAAAACGACAACTTAAATTCGGTGCCGCATTAGGTTTAAACCAAGCGATATCATTTAAGATATGAAATTTATTAACCTGTAAGGCAAAACCGCATTGATAAATAGAATGATAAGTTCCACTAACCCAAAGAGTTCCACCCGGTTTTAACACTCTATGGCAAGCTCCGGTCCAAGCTAAATGGAATTCAAAATCTTTTTTTAGACCATTGCTAACATCCCATTGCCCTTTATTAACACTAACCATTTTACCACCATCACAAGTAAACCCACCATTGGAAAGCATATAGGGCGGATCCGCAAAAATCATATCGACCGAATCATCTTTTAAAGTAGCCAAAAAATCAAGACTATTAGCCTTAAACAATTCAAAGTCTTTGTGTTCGAAGTATGGGGTCATTTTTTTGTCTTTTTTGGTCTTTTTAGCGGCGGTCATATTGTAGCAGATAAGAGATAAAATCTATATAAAATATAGGTAAAATTTTAATAAAGTATGCCCTCTAATTTTACGTTTTTACGGGCTAAAAGTCAAACCGCGCATGAATCTAAAAATATTTTTTCAGCTCTTATAAACTGCCCTCGGCAAGCTTGTTTAAATTACTATTAGTTATCCCGAGCCCCAAACTTCTCATAATTTCATAAGCGGCGGCGCCATCTTTGAGATAATGAGCGATCCCGTTAAAATCTATATAATAAGCCTCGCCATGATTTTCGACTTGTAATAATATTTTTCCACTATTCTTTTTAGCGAAAGTTTTACTAGTCTTTATTTTTTCCAGATCTTTATTACTCACGCCGACTCCAAAGCTTCTCATGACATTATAAGCCTCATCTCCATTCGCCATGTAGTATCTTGATCCGTCCTTAGGATTTACATACCAAGCCTCACCCCTTGACTCGGTTTGCAATAATATTTTGCCTTTCAATTTCTCGGTCAGTTTTTTATCATACGTAACCTTTGTTTCTGCGACCGTTGTTGTCGTTTTCGCAGTTGTAGCAATATCGCACTTATTCGATGAAGAATTAAAACTATATCCCAAAAAACAATAGCATTTTCCATCCGTTGCCTTAAAAGCATTAATATATAAAATTTTACAAAAATCGACACTCACATCAGATTCTCCGCTCTCTTCTGGAAAAAGAGTAAAATCTGAATCAACTTTTTCGAAGCTCTTTATTTCACAGGTCTCATCGTCGTCCTGCAAAACTATCTTGTCGTTAACATCTATATAAAAATCCGTCCCTAAATTAACAACAATCTGTTTATTAACATATCGACTAAATGAGCTGTCATAACAACCAAAACGATATCCGATAGAATAATATTTATTATCATATTCGCTCTTTATCAAAGCTTTTTTATTATAAGTGTCTAGTTCTATTAATTTAAAATAGACATTATTCTGTTTTTCCACACATTGGCTCTCTTCATTAAGAGTATATCCATCGTTACATTCGCATTTTTCAGAAAGGTAGCTATAAGATGAATAATAACCGTATTTACTTATACAACTTTTGCATTCCAAGCCGCCGCTTGATTTAAGTGACAACTCATACCCTGAATTACATTCACATTGATCGTTAGAAGAGTTATATTTAGAACTATATCCTAATTTTTCCCTACAAATATCATCTGGATCAACGCATTGTTTGTCCCCGAACATATCCTCCCCAAAAACATAACCATAATCACATTCACAAGAGCCAGAGATTGTATCATAGCTAGCATAATAGCCATATTGTTTTTCACATTCACCATTCCCGCTAACACAATAAGAATTTCCCATAAAATTTTTCCCCCAAATATAGCCAGACATACACTTACAATATCCTGGTCTCGTATAATCCTCATAGGCCATGCCATAATCCAAACAACCAGACAACGCTTTGGTAATTTTTGGTGCAAAGAAAATAATAATCCCGAAACTAACTATAAAAGCAATTTTTTTCATATTTTTACAAACTTTATAATTATAACCACTCAGCTACTCCCCCATGACGAGAACAGGTACCGCTTCTGTGCTGACTAAAACTATAGGTGCCGTCTCGACAAATAGCAGTAGCTCCGGCTGGCACCGAATTTGAATAAGCTGGAGAATGAACTTCGTTGCCATCAACATTTACATAAGAATTATCGTTGGAAAGGCTATCGGTTTCACTCGGCGATTCTTTTACTTCTGCACTAGTGTCATTCACCACCGGAGTATTTACTGTTTCAACGACTGGCTGGACCTCTGGCGTTTCAACTATAATTGGCTTAGTCTCTACTGTTTCAACAATGGCTGGAGTATCTTTGTGTAAATCAACTGACTGAGCCGGCACATCATAATTTACGGCGCAGCCAGACAAAAATAAGATCGATAGCAGCAACAAAGCTTTTTTCATATAAATCTAGTTATTTCTAATATAATTTTCGAGATGATTGGCTATTGAATTAATTTGCTCTTGGTTTAAACTTTTTTCTGCATTTTTTAAAAATACACATAACGCCTTTTCATTTAAAACCCATACTTCCGCATTGCTATCCCGTTGATTAATAAACCACCCCGGAAAAACAACTACTGGCCTAACTTTAACTTTTATCTTAGCGTTGTCATTTATAAACCCCTCAAGCCAATACATTTGACCCTTTGCCTGTTTAACTGGATCTTTCAAGGAAGACACGCCATTAACCTCTATTTTAACTCCATCATAATAAATCTGCGGATTTTTACCACGCTTACGATATGTTTTTGTTTCAATTGTAAAAACGCCAGCCGGACCAATGATGATATGATCAATATTAAATGATTCGCTTAAAATATCATGATAAACCCTATAACCAGCCATTCTTAATTCCTCCAGAGCTTCACCAACTAAACGTTCTCCGTCTCGACCCAATCTTAGATTTTTAATATCGTTAAGACTATGTCTTACTTTTATTAGACAATAAATACCAACTATTATAGAAATAATGGTATAGGGCCAAGGAGAATTTGGAACGTTAAAAAACACCCTAATCCACTCAACAATCGCCATATAAAAAACAAAAAGTGTAATCGCTAACGGTGCCAAAACTTTATCAATAAAAACATCGTACATCTTTTCATTTAGTGATTGTCCGGCTTGAGATAAAGATTCTTTTTTCAAAGGAGACCTTTTTTGATTTTTATATCTATTAAACATATTTTTTAATATTAATATGGTTGCTACTTGGTCAAACCAAAGCCCCTAACACAAGTTAAATAATACTTGTTAATTTTGTCTTGCCTTTCATTAAAATCATTTGTGCTTAATATTTCTTGATTAAACTCCGCATCCGCCAAACACCTAGATCTTGTTCTTTGTGGCTTATAATAGAATTCATTCAACAACAAAACAAAAACCAATATACCAATAACTAGCAACCACATTTTTTTATTTTTCATATTTTTAAAAAATTTTATAATTATTCTATATTATCTGAAATAATTAGTAATAACCACAATTCTGGCAATCACTCTGAGCATCCTGACAGTAGCTGGCGGCATCCTCACAATTGTTTAATGCTTGATTACTATAATACACCGCATCAGAGGCATAATCATAAGCCCTCTTAGAATTTTTAATTGCCAAGCTGATTCTCTGATTAATAATTAACAATAAAGTAATAGTGATTAGAGCAAACGCCAAGACTAACCAATTTTCTCTAGCAAATTTCTTTATATTTTTTAACATAATTTTAAATAAAAATAATTTATCTCACCATCCAATAATCCCATATTCCAGCCAAAAAGTCAAAATAATTTGACAAACCCCCCCCATATATCCTAATATACCCAGTCGAACATTAAAAACCAAACTATATGAAACACAGCCTGTATCCTTTGAATGTTAACAACGATTATGCCTATCTGGTCCAGGAAATAATTGAAAAACTCTGGCAGATTCCCCGCACCGGATGGAAAGACCGTAAAGTCAAAAATCCGGAAACCGTGGGCGAACATACCGATGAAGTGGTGGCTTTAGCGAGAGATCATTTCCATATTCCCCTGCTCACCACAATGCTCCGAGTTCACGACTGGGCCGAATCGGATAAAAAAGTCGGCGATATCAGAACCGACCCTTTTTGCCCGCCGGAAAAACGTTGGACCAAAGAAAAAAAATACGAAGTCGAACTGGACGCCATGGCCACCCTCTGTTCTAACCTCGGCCCCTACGGACCGATGTATTTCCATCTTTGGCTGGAGTTTGAGGAACGGAAAACTCAGCGAGCCAAGATAGCCTTCCAGATAGATAAGTTTCAACCGATTATCCGAGCCATCAAATACCAAAAAGACGGCCAACCGGTAATCGCTCAGGAGTTTATTGACCATGACGGACCAAAAATCATTGATCATTTTCTCCGGAAAAGAATGGACAGAGCGATAGCGGAGCTACGGTAGAAAAAAATTGAACCAAAAGAAAAAAGCCTTGATTAACAAGGCTTTTTTTATTTCCAATTTTCTTTTTTTCGAACTACTTTTTCACCAGAGCTTTGATGCCTCCGGGCAATAGCTTGCGAACCAGTTCTTGTTGGCGAAAAGTATTGTGCCCGCCGACAGTGTCAATCAAATTATGCCAAAATAAAAGTAAATCCAGACTATCGCAAGGGAGATCATTCATCAACCCGTCAGTATTGCGACCGACATATAATACCACCATTCGATCATCGTAACCAACACTGTCATTGGCTTGGGTTACCTCCAAAACCCTCTTGAGGACTCCAGGATAGCCTAGACGATCGATTTGGATTATAATTCCGGCACACTCTTCTGAAATCGATTTGAACCTATCAATTATTGCGGGGTGGATTCTGGAACAATTTCCTAAAACTAAAAATACTTTTTTCATCTTTATCCGATTTAAGATTAATATTTATGACCTTGTCCCAGATTCCGTTATCAGAAGCTAAGACCATGCCATAAATACCAAAATTTTAGCAAAGAACAACTTGACCGATTAATATAACATTTCTGCCTATTTCTGTCAACGACCAAAGAAAAAAGCCTTGATTAACAAGGCTTTTTTTATTTCCAATTTTCTTTTCTCAAACTACCTTTTGGCCACGGCCTTTACTCCTCCAAACAACAAATCGTGAACCAATTCTTTCTGCTGGGGTGTTTCATAGCCTCCAACCAATTTAATTAAATGGAGAGCCAGCGAATGTAAATTGATGCTATCACAAGGCAGATTATCCCGTAATAATTCCATATTGGAACCGGCATAAATCACCAGCATCTTTTGATAATTATCATGACCCAAATTGGCCCGAATCTTTTCCATAGTTTCCTGGAGAATTAAATTCGGTCCCAAGAGATGCGTCGGGATGATAGCTCCATCGCACTCCTCAGCCAATAATTGAAACTCGGCGACTAACGATTTCCGGATATCGGCGCAATTCCCCAGAACTAAAAATACTTTTTTCATCTTTATCTGATTTAAGGTTAATATTTATGACATTATCTCAGATTCCAGTTTGAGAAGCTAAGACAATGCCATAAATACAGATGGTTACAAGGAACTAGGCAACAAAAAAGTATACCAGGATTGGCATACTTTTGTCAACAATTATTTTAGATTATTTGATTCTCACTTATAAAAAATTTCAGTTGTCCGATTTTTTCGGACAACTCACCTCTCTCTGATTTCAGCTTTCTTTTAAGATGACCCCTCTAAGACCTATTAATCCTGGATACAACGCACCGCGAAGCCATAGGCCTGGAAGTCAAAACCGCGCGTAATAGTGGTGGCGCCGGAATCCAAGAAGCGGTGGTAAGCGGTATCGACGGTATTAATCTTTGAAGTCCAGAAGAAACCATAGGTCCCCTGGTAATTAAAAGTCCCATCCAAATCCCGATAACTGGAGGGGATGGCGGAAAAGCTAAAATCATTGGTACCATTCCAGGCTACCGGTGTACCGGTCGCCGTCGCTTTCAAAATTTCTCCGGCCGGAGTACAACCGCTCGCCGGATCACAACCCGGATCGGCAATTACCGTTCGAGTTAGAGCGGTAAAATCGGCATCGCTGGGAACGTGCCAACCGGTCGGACAAATTCCCTTGGCGCTTTCAACTTCGGAATATTGCATAGCTTCATCCCATTGATACAGACCACCATAGTTAGTACATTGCGCTCTGGAATTGTTGTAACAATACTTTTGGAAAATACTGTTGTCGGTTTGCTCCAGCGTACCGTTTATTCTAGTGCCGACATTCAGGTTTTTGGCCATCCAACATTCTCCGCCGATACTGACGGTGGGATAAGTTTCGTCACAATAGGTGAAAGTGTCACCGCAGACACTAAAATTATAGAGAGTAAAATCGGCGCAGACCGGTCCTTCGCTACAATCAATATCCACAACACCTCCCGGAGTCAAACATTTCGGTCCGGAAGTGAGAGTGCCGGTGGTATTTCCCAGACAAAAAGAAATGACATAAGAAGCGCCATTGGAAGTGGGAAAATAATTAAGAGCGTTTTGATCGGCAGTGCAAGCGCCATCCACCGGCGTCGGAGCGGCGGGAATGGCTTGCATATAAGTGGAAGTGGAATTGGTAGTAGTGGAATAGAGTTGACCGGTGCCCCACTCCGCGGTGGTGGGATAGCGATTATTGTCATTGAAGAATAATTCCAAAGCGGTTTGGATTTGTTTCATGTCCCCCGCTCTTTTGGCGTCTCTTGATTTGGCCCGAGCGTTAGACAAAGAAATAATAGAGACGGTCGCCAAAATGCCGATGATGGCAATCACCACCAGAAGTTCAATGAGAGTAAAAGCTTTGGTTGTTTTCATATATTTAAAATTTTTACTTATTTTTTTCTCTTAACCCCTTCATGAGCTTCATATAGAACTCCAAGTTGTTGAGACTGGCCAGGTTTTGTCCCAACGGCTCGTTCAGACGGAATAAATGGTGCAGATAGGCCCGAGTTTGTTTCCTAAGTGGTATTATAGCACTATTGGTGTTAATTGCCTTCAAATCACTCTCAAAGCGGGCATTATTGACGTTTAACTGTTCATAACCCGGTTTCCCCTTCTTCTCCATCAGTAGTCTTCCGTGGCGGCCTTCTCGGGTCGGTATGACGCAATCAAAGATGTCCCAACCCATAGCGGCACAACGCTTGATATCTTCCGGCGTACCGATTCCGAGCGCAAAGCGAATGGCTTTAGCCGGAATCAAATCGGCGGTATATTGCAGAACCTCAGACAAAAAATTACCGTCTTTGTCCACCGGTCGAGCCCCGAAGCCATAACCGTCAAAACCGATTTTGACCAGCTCCTCGGCGCACTTCCGTCTCAAATCCAATTCCGCTCCGCCTTGAATTACTCCGAAAAGAAGCGGCCTCTTAGCTCCTGTCAGTTTTCTCTTTTTTATCTGCTTCTCATATTCAATTTTACATCTTTTAGCCCAAGCAATGGTCCTATCAACGGCCACGATGAGTTGAGATCGATCAAAGTCATTGGGCGGACAATCATCAAAACAAACCATCATGTCCGTGCCCAAATCAAATTGAATCTGAATGGACTTCTCCGGACTGATTTCGTGTTTAGAGCCATCTAAAGGTGATTTGAAGATTACTTTCTCGTCAGTGATTTTTCCCATCTGCGGATTTTTGTGAATGAGAGAAAAAACTTGGAACCCGCCACTGTCGGACAGAAGCGGTTTGTTCCAATTCATAAACTGATGAATCCCGCCGGCTTTTTTAACGACCTTCAGGCCGGGCTGGAGATACAAATGAAAAGTATTAACGACCATGGCGGGGATGCCGACTTTAATCAAATCTTCATTGGTGGTCAACTTTACAAAACCTCTGGTGGCATCCGGCATAAAAAATGGCGTGGACAATATTCCATGAGCGGTTCTGATATTGCCGCGACGGAGTTTGGTTCCCCGTCGCAGACTATTAATCTTAAACATAAATATTTTTATTTATTGCACCCGGCCGTCATTATTCAAACTGGCGATATCGTCATCTTCCAATTTAGTGGTTTGCACTTGGCTGGTTTTTACAATAGTTTCTTGGGTATCAATGTCGAGAGCTGAAATGACCGCTCCACCGGAGAGAACCATAATCTTGTTACGATTATCATCCACCGGATTAACGGCAATATTGAATTCGGCCGTAGCATTATAGACCGTGAGCGGTAACCGGCCAATAGACCAGATGATCTTGTTGGTGGCACTGTCATAACCAAGACTGCCCACCGAGGCTTGAGAGCGAGAGTCAAAGGAAACGGCCGGAGGCAATGGATATTCTACCTGGACATTATTCAATTCATGGAGATTATTGGTAATCTGCCAATAGACTTTCAGACTGGTTTTCTGCCCCACTTGCGGCGGGAGCGGTCCGTCTCCGACCGGTACATTGTCTTCGTCAAAATAACGGATTTGTTCTTTGAACTTCAAATCGCTGTTAATCTTGCTGTTAATTTCATTACTCTTGTTGTCACTGCCCTCTTTTAATTCTTCACCATTACCGATACTGAATTGGGCATAACTCTTGATGGCGAAGTTCTGACCTAAGTCGCTGGTGTTAAAATTACTGACATTGATGGAAAAATCAATCGTCCCTTCTTTGCCCGCTTCCAATTCGGCCAGTTCCGAAATCTCGTTTCGGGTCCAAGTGATGATGCCCTTCTTCTTCTGACCGTTATGCTTGTCCTTGAGAGTGGTCCAATTCAAGAAGTCGCTATTGAGGGCGGCCATAATAACGACGTCCTTCATGGGGGCATCGCCTTTGTTGCTATAACTGATGGAGTAATTCAAAGTATCGCCGAAGTTAACGTTGACATCGCTCTTGTTGCCATTGAGGGACAAGGTTAAATTCAAACTGCTCTTAATGACATCTACCGTTACTTCTCTTTCGGAAAAAGTATAGAATTGATCATTC
>Ga0172381_10002336_pt1 | contig 21016 bp, 40 predicted proteins | sample Leawel6488metaG_FD_119754 | JGI IMG/M metagenome (GOLD analysis project Ga0172381, IMG submission 119754) | Leachate microbial communities from a municipal landfill in Southern Ontario, Canada - Leachate well 64-88 metaG | ecosystem: Engineered > Solid waste > Landfill > Unclassified | place...
AAATGTATAATAAGTACTGTTTTATTTGATGATCAATATGAATTAATAAATCATGGTTTACAATTAAATGAAGCCGTAAAATTAACAACAGAAACATATGTACCAGGTGGTTGGACAGCATTGTATGATGCTATTGGTAAAGGCGTAAACGATGTCGAAAAAATGAAAATTGAGGCAGAACGATATCTTTGTGTTATTCTTACTGATGGTGAAGAAAATAAAAGTAGAGAATATACAAAACCAATGATAAATGAACTTATTACAAGAAAACGTGAAGAAAATTGGGAATTTATATTTTTAGCAGCTAATCAAGATGCTATGGCAGAAGGTCAATCAATGGGTATGTCATCATCAAATTCGGCATTATTTGTTGCAGATTCTGATGGTATTGGACAAGCATATACAAAAATGTCAAAAGGTGCAACTACATACAGAAGTATGTCCATGTCTGATTTGAAGATGAAAAAAGATAATTTATTAGAAGACGAAGACAAATAAAATGGGATTAGACACTACACACAATGCATGGTATGGACCATATTCGAGTTTTATGGCATGGCGAACAGAACTATCAAAAATATATAATATACCATTAGAATTGATGGAAGGCTATTATTATAAAGGTAATGTTTGTAGCGATCCATTTTTAATATTGCATCATAAATTTAAAAATGATGAATTAGAAATCAAATCTATAAAAAGATTAGAAGAAATATTACCATTGAAATGGGAAAACCTTAAAAAGAATCCAATACACATTTTATTATGTCATTCTGATTCTGATGGATATATATCATATGGTAATTGTGGAAAAATTGCTAATGAATTGAAAAATGTAATTGAAAAAATTGAACCAGATGATAATAGATATAGTTTCTATAATAGAACAAAACAATTTATGGAAGGTTGTTTATTAGCATATAAAAATAAAGAAAAATTAAAATTTCATTAAATAAAAAAAGATAATCAAAATTTGATTATCTTTTTTTATATATATGTGTATATAAAAATAATATTAAATAATATGAAACACGTTAAATTATTCGAAGAATATACAATAAACCAAGATGAATTAAATGAAGGATTTGGAAAAAATATATTGTTTGCTGGCTTATTGAGTTTAATGAGTATGACTGGTATGGCAAATTCAGGTGGTGGTGATCCACAATTAAAAAAATTGAAAGCCACTACGACATCTACACAGAAAGTGCAAGAATTATCTAAAACTGGTTGGGTTATTGATTCAGTTACAATTGATACATTAATAAATAAATTATCAGAAAAATATCAAAAAGTTGATACAATTAAAATATCATTAAATTTGTATGAAAATTTTGAATCTGGTTCATATAATTTATCAGAAAATGGTAAAACACAAATAACTGATACGTTAATAGAATTGAATGATGATGGTTATATGATAACTAAAATTGATATTGTTTCATCAACAGATAAAACACCAATATCTAAAAGAATGACATCATCTACTGGTATAAAAGATAACAAAGAATTAAGTAAGAAAAGAAATGATGCAATTAAAGATTATTTAGTTTCAAATGGTTATATATCTGAAGAAAATAGTAATATGTTGAACCAACAAGTACTATCAGAAGAAGGTGGTTTAGATGATAAAAACGCTAGATATGTTACAGTTAATATATATGGAATACAAGTTCCAGCACCAGCTGAAAATTCTGTACAAAAAACAAAAACTACATATCATATGTCAAAATCATATATGACAAAAAAAGGACAAATTTCACCAAATACAAGTAAAGGTAATAAAAAAATTAAAAAAACTACATATAATAATAATCAATTGAAAGAAATGAAAGCTATTATGTGTGCAAAAGTTTATTAAAAATATATGATTACAATATTATTCTATAATATAGAATAATATTGTAACATAAATTATTTTGCCTTTACACATACTTTTATCACTTTCATAAAAATAAATAGATGCTGTTGCATATTCCCATTTATTATCTAACATAATTTTTCTATGTTGTATTGATTTATAAAATACATCATATATATTATCAACAAGTTTATTTGTATCAATTTCCATTGATGACATTTTAAATAAAAATGTTACAATTTCACCACATTCAATATTTTTATATCTTTCTTTGAATTTTATAGTATCACCAAAAATATAATCATCGTGTCCTGTTATTGGTATTCTTGAATATTTTAATATTGAATCATTATATTCAGCCATATTCAAATTGTGGTTGAAAGATGATTTGTAATATTTATTATCTATGATTATTTTTCTGGTTCGGTGTTTATTTATTTCATTTAATACTAATGTATCTAAATGTGTTTGTGTATAGCCAGAAAGGCTTAACAACAATAATATTAATATGTTAAATATTTTTTTCATATCTATATGTTTAATAATTCAAAGATACAGCAAAATATACCAAAAACCTAATTTTTTTTATTGAAATATATTTGATTTTTATATTTTTTATATATATTTTTGTAAAAAATTATTATATATGAAAGATACATCAGGATTAGCAATTGTATGGAATAATAAAATATTATTAGGACATCCAACAAATAGTAAATGGACAGGAACATATTCTATACCTAAAGGTATGGTAGAAAAAGATGAAGATTTTTTAGATGGTGCTATAAGAGAAACATTTGAAGAAATCGCAATATCTATTGATAAAAATCAAATAACATCAGGTCCATATACATATGTATATCCAAGTAAAAGAAAAAGATTAACATTCTATATAGTAGAAATTAAAGAATTATCAGATATTGGTATGATTGATGAAATTGTTGACAGTACATTATTCAAACCAAATAATGGTATTCTTGAAATTGATTGGGCAGGATTTATAAATTTTAATGATGCTAAGAAAAAATCATCTAATCCAATGCAAAAAATGTTAGAAATCGTCAATTCAATTTATTATAAAAGATAAACATTTTATTTTTTATTTTATATAATATATAAAATAAAAACATAAAATGATACTAAAAGATATACTAACAATAGTAATCCTTGTAAAAACGAAACACATACTATTAAAAAGACATTGGAATATATTAATGAACAGAATGGTATAAATGGTGTAAATGTAATTATTGCAGATGTGTCAGATGATAATGGATATACAATAGAATGTATTCGAACACAAATGAATAAGAATATTAATATCGAAATAATAAAAGGTGGATATCCATCACAAGGTAGAAATGCTGGTTCTAAGTTGGTTGAAACTAAATATGTATTATTTTTAGATGCTGATATATTTATATCAAATAAAACATTATTGAAAAACATATTAGAAGAAATGATAAAAAATGATTATCATTTAGGTACATGTAAATTTAGAGTATTATCTGGTGAATATAATTATGTTTATAAATCATTCGATTATATACAAAAATTCACAAAATATACAAAACCATTTGCAATTGGTGGTTTTATGTTATTTAATATAAATGAATTTGATAATATAAATGGTTTCAATGAAAATGATAAATTTGCTGAAGATTATCATATTTCAATGAAAATTAAACCAAAAAAATTCTATATACATAATGACATAGTATATACAACATCAAGAAGATTCAAATCAAAGGGTTTATATTATATGGTAAAAATGATGATAAAAAGTTATTTTAATAGAAATAATCCTGATTTTTTTACAAAAGAACATAATTATTGGAACTAATGAAATATAAAACTATAATATTGTCTGACCTACATTTAGGTTCAAGGGCAAGTCGAACAAAAGATATATCTGATTTCTTGGAAAAAAATAGTGCTGAAACTATTATTTTGAATGGTGACATTATTGATATGTGGTCATTGAAAAGAGGTTCTGAATGGAAATCATCACACACAAAAGTAATAAGGAGATTAATAAAATTATCTGAACACGAATCGAATATTATTTATATAAAAGGAAATCATGATGATAGTATTTTTACAAAAATATTCGAATATATGATACCATTCGAGATCGGACATATCAAGATGATTAAAGATTATACTTTCATTGATATAAAAGGAAATAAAAATTATGTTTTTCATGGAGATGTCTTAGATTTTTTTATAACTAAGATGAAATGGGTTGGTGTCATAGGTTCTATAGGATATGATTTTGTATTGTGGTTAAATAGATGGTACAATAGATATAGAGAATTTAGAAAATTGCCGTATTATTCTTTATCAAAAGATATTAAAAATGGTGTTAAGAATGCTGTTGATTTTATTAATGATTTTGAAAAAAATGCCATAAAACTTGCAAATATCAAAGGTTGTGATGTTGCTATATGTGGACATATACACAATGCAGAAATAAAAGAAAATTATATGAATTCTGGTGATTGGTGTGAAAATTGCACAGCATTGGTAGAAACATTTGATGGTGAATGGAAAATTATAGAACATCATAAAGAAATAATATGAGAAAATATTTATTGTTTGGGAAAAAGGCTGAATATGAAACATTTACGTGGTGGGAAAACTTTATGGGTGGACATATATCAATTGGATCAATAACAATATTTGGTGCGAATGCTATGAATTGGTCAGTAAATATTAGAAATAGAAAATATGGTTTTATTTGTTTTACATTACCGTCAATTAGAAGAAGAAAATATGGTATGAAACCATATTTTTATGTATCACCAGATGGTACACCACAATCAAGTACATTTTATAGAGGTGGTGAAAATGAAAGAAATAGAGCTAATTTAAGAAGAAAATATTTAGGTCATAGATATAATTATGATGATCCTATTGTATATGAAATCTGGAATTATATAAGAAATTGGAATGATATTCCACCAGAAATAAAAGCAAATGAACTTAGATTAAAGAAGTTGAAATGTTTATTTAATTAAAAAAAATAGAAAATATATGAAAAAATTAGATATAATAGGCAAAGAATCAATAGAAGTAAAAAGATTCTATATACCAGTAAATATAAAAATAAATTGTCCAGATTGTGGTGAAGTAATAGAATTTTTAAAAGATGACTATTTATCTTACCCAATATTAAATGACAAATTAGAAATATATGGTTATTGTAGAAATTGTAATAATGAATATAATATGTCAATTATTTTAAGGATGGGTATCGAATATGATGATGAATCAATTAAAAAAATATAATGAAAAATAATATATCTATATCGAACAAAAAATCGAATTTTGATTATGAATTTATTCATAATTTTACTTCAGGAATAATTTTAACAGGCACAGAAATCAAATCTATACGTACAGGGAAGGTTTCTTTATCCGATTCATACTGTTTTATAGAAAATGGAGAATTGTTCGCCAAAAACGTCCATATTGACGAATACGTGTATGGTAGTTATAATAATCATGATCCAAAACGTGATAAAAAACTTCTTTTGAATAAAAAAGAAATAAATAAAATAAAAGAAGAACTAAAAGTAAAAGGTATTTCATTAATAATTAAAAGATTATACACCAATGAAAGAGGTTATGTCAAATTAGATATTGTCATCGCTAAAGGAAAACGTGAATACGAAAAACGTGAAACTATTCGTGAACGTGATGATAAACGTGAAATGGATAAAATTAAAAAAATGAATCAATAATATCTTTTTTTACCATAATGTCTTTCAGTTGAAAGTCTATCATTTTCACTATTTATTCTAACATTAATATAATATCCAATTTTTTCTGAAAATAATTCTTCAATAAAAACACGAATATCATCATCATTAATATATTTAAAATTGTTTTTTATGAATTCTTTTATTTCTAAATAAACAAATCGATTGATATATAGTGTATATGCAGTATTATCTTTTTTATTGCCATCAAACATTAAATCTAAAATTGATTCATCTTTATAAAAATAACTATTTACATAATGATATTCAATAAAATCAAAGTATAATTCTAAATCATTGAAATGAGTAATTATCATTAACTGGTTTTCTAATTCTTTATCAGATAATATTTTTTGGAAATTTTCGAATTTTTTCATATAGTATATATAAAAAAACAAAAAAGGTTATGTGGCAAAATAAAGGAAGGAATTTTAACACGCCACATAAACCTTTTTCTATAAAGATGATAATTTTATAATACAAATATAATACATTTTGAAACTGAAGTCAAGTAATATTAAAAATTTATTTCAATATAATGACAATCTCTAATATATTCATGTATAATTACATAATTTTTTGGTTTCTTCATCCATTGTTTTTTGTTTTTTGAAACAAATTTCCAATTAGGATATTTTACACAAACTTCATCATTATCATGGACTTGACCACCATAATATTTTTTCCTATTATTATCACCTTCGTGATAAGAACAATAAGAACAACTTATTTCACCTGTACTATCAAGTATACCTTTTCTAAGTCTGTTATAATAATATCTATTACTAGTCCATTTATAACTTTCTTTTTTTGCAATTGTAATTAAATTTTTCATTTTACGTAGATTATTTTTTAGTTTATCTACGTACCATATAATGTTTTTTCCATATTTTTAATTTATTACCAAAGTTCAATTTGATTATCATATAACCATGTTTCTTGTGATTTGAATTTAATCCAATGACAAACGCCTAAAATACTATTTGATGATTTTAATATTTTACCTTTACTACCAATTCTTACAGATGAATAAAATTATCTTTTATTGATATAACGTACACTATCACCAATATTAAAATCACTTACAATATTTTCCATGTTTTATATTTTTTTACCCATACTATCACATTTTTCAAATGTCATAATATCTTGAAAATATTCTAAATTTTCAAATGATTTAGCTTTCTTATTCATTTCGCCTTTTAGATATAAATGTGCTCTCATATGATTTTCAGTTATACTTCGAACTTTTTCGATATTTGTTGAAATATCACTAAATAAATAAAAATATTGTTCAATATAAGGCAATGATTTAATTTCATGACCATATGAAACCCATTTTTGTTTACCATCTTTTGTAATCAATTGTGTTGTACAAATTTTACCTAAATCATGAAATAGTGCAGCAATGATTAAATCATTATCCCCTGTTTCACATGCGAATTCATATACAATTTTTATATGATTATATACGTAAATTTCAGGATGCCATATTGGATTCTGTTCAGTGTTTTTTAAGCCATCAACAAGTTCTGCTGGAAATCTATTGATTAATTCTTCAAATCTATTTTTCATTTCTGTTATTTTCATTTTTATTTCTTGTTATTTGAAAATGCTTTTATTAAGTTTTCTAATTGTTCAATAGTTTCAATAGTTTCAAATGAAATTATTGAATCCTTATCAAACTTTGATATTGCTTTGTGTTCATATTCTACATCAACAATTTTATTCGTATCAGAATATATTCGCACATATAAATTTTGAAAATCCGTTATTTCTTTTCTATATCTTTTATTAGTATTATAGTATGTACTTAACTGGAAATTATTATCTATTAAAAAATCTTCTATTTTCATTTTATCTATTTATTTATTTCATTTTTTTCTTCATCTGATAATGATTCATACATAGATGGTATATTATCAACATTTATGATTTCATCAAAACCTTCATCTTTTGTAACTGGTTGGTATGATTTGAACATCATATCAAAAACATATCTAGATATATTTTTCGATTTACCGACTTTCGCTAATTCATTAGAACGTTTTTCTGATATCATAATTACAACTTTTTCTGAACCTTTGAAATTGAAAACTACTGCAATTTTTTTATAATCAGTACCAACAATTTTCAATGATTTTTTTCTAACACCTGGTGTCAAATTAGTTATATCAACAACGATATTTTCATGACCATCTGCTTCACGCATCAATCTTTTGAATTTCCCAGAAACTTTTGATAATAAATCTTGAACATTTGAATATTTTAATTTTCCTTTTTTTGTTTTTATAACTTCACCATATTTTGGATGAACATAACCAACAATAGATTTTTTTGATGGTTCAACAAATGTATCTTCATAAGTCCATCCAATTTTTTCAGCAAATTCTTCTCGTACATCATCATTATTTATGATATATGTTGATTCATCCTTGAAATAATCTTTTATCCAAGTAGATTTACCAACAGATGGTGGTCCTATTAATATGTATATTTTTTTTTTCATTAAAATTCTTGTTCTATTCTATCTGACAATTCTATTATTACACTTTCTACATTTTCGATTTCTCTTGTAAATCCAGTTTGATGAATATTACTTTCAAATGCTATACATTTTCTATCACCAAATGTTTCATATAAATTATGAACTTCAGTACAATTATTTATACATTCATTATGATACACTAAATTAGATTTATATTTTATTGTAACATAAAAACCTATGCCAGTATCAACTAATTCTTGTTCTTTTGTTGAATCTAATTCTTCACCTAAAAATATTAATTTCATATTTATTTATTTTTTAAAATTTGGTTCATATCCAGTTACAATTGGTTTTTGTTCAAATGTATGTTCTTCAAATCCACAGTCTGTACATTTTCTTGACCATCTATCAACATTAACTTCTCTGTAACCTTGATATTCTCCCCAAACATCAGAACCTTGTGCAACCATTTTATAACCATATCCTTCATTTTTAGTAGTTGGATTATAATATGATTTACCAAATGTGTGTTTACAATTAGAAATTATTCTTTTTTCACGTTCAATTTCTTCTTGCAATTTTTTAATTTTATCATTCATGATTTTATATTTTATATTTTTCAAATATTTTTCTTGCATCTTTAATAGATTCCATTAACATATCAGTTTCACCAAGTTTTCTTCTACCAATTGGTGTGTCAATAATACCCATTATATTTTTCAATGTATCTAAAATTTCATTTTCAATTGGCATAACAACAATAGGAACTATTGAAAATTCTGATTCATGCATAATTTTGTCGACATTTGATTTAATATAATGTCTATTCATTTGTTCTATATATAATTTCAATTCGTGTTTTGTATGAGCATCATCGATGTATATATTAGCTGAACGAATTTTACAAACATTTACATTATTTACACCTAAATAAACTGGTTCATCTTTGAACGTTAAATCTTGTATAACATAACCTAATATTTTATCTAATGTCATATTTTCCATACCTTCACATATTTGTTCATGATAATAATCTTTCGTTTTACTCATAACTACATTTTTAATTATTTACAAATATATATCAAAAAAATATAAAAGTCAATTATTTTGACTTTTTTATCTATCATTTATTTGTTTTTTATATCCTATTGGTAAATTGAATTTTGAATTATCTATTTTTTTATTATAATCTATTTTTGTAACATATATATTTTCTATATTATATCTAAATAGATTTTTTACTTCTATTTGTAATGGTACTCCAGGTATTGATACATATAATAAATATGAATATGTTTCATTTATTGATGGTATAATTGGTAAATAAATTTTCATTTTATTGAATTTTTCATTTTCTGTCATCCAAAGTGTAATGATTCTATCATGTTTTTTATCTTTTATTATCCATTGATTACATTTATAATTTATGATATATTTATAATTATCATTATAATATGATTCATATTTCGTATTATAATAAAATGAATTGTTAATGTTATTATAATTTAATATAATATATATTTTTTCAGAATGATCAATATATGTATAAGATTTTGTTGAATTTGTAATTATTGATTTTTGTAATTTATTGTATTTATTATACTCATCTATTCGTATATACTCATTTTTAATACTATATGTATAATATAAAGTATCACTTAATGATACTTTTTTCATTTTTATTTCACATTCAATTGAAAAAGAATTAAATGATATTAATAACAATATAAATATTAAAATATTTTTCATAACTATTTATTCATAATCTTCTTGATATTGTTCCCACTCATTTTCTTCTTGTTCTAATTCATTCTCAGCTTGTAACCAATTTTCTAATTCATTTTGATTACCAGTTCCTAAATATATTTCATATGCTCTTATAGATATGTTATTGTGCTTTTCTTCAGAATATGATATATTATTCGTTGTACCATCTTCAATTCTTTTTTTATATAAATCATTATCTATTTTTACCTCAATAAAAACACTTGATACAAATAATGGTGGTAGAACATACAACAAAAAAAGTATTATATCATTATACATATTATCAAATATTACATATATTAATAATAATATAATAAATAATAATATACTAATGATTAATGTTATTGTATAGGTTTTTTTTATTTTGAATATATTTTTCATATTTTAATTTTTTTTAATGAATTATTACACAAATCTTTCCAATTTGGTTGTAAATCTAAACATATTCCATGAATATTAGAACAATGTTCTTGTATTAATTCAATTTCTATAAAATCGTCATCTAAATGAAATAAAAAATCAGAATTTTTTTCAAAAAATTCAAATTTATCTAACATATTCATAAAGTGAATATTACATATTGAAATACCAATAGATTTAGCGACACTAAAAACATCAACATTATTAAATGATTTGCTTTTTGGATGATTTTCGAAACGTGATGTTACAATATGAACTTCTATATCTTTTGATATTAGTTCTTTTGCAAATTCTTGTACTTCTTTTGTACTTAATGTACTATCGAAGTCGAATGATACTTTTTTCATTTTATTATATATTAAAATTATAAAAAACAACAAATCTATCTTTAGACATATAGTCGAATTAAAGAACTAATTTCAGTATGGTTAACTCTTTGTTATTTTTTAATATCAATATAACTTATCAATAGTCATATTCGCACAATTAGTTATTATGTGGTTTAGTAAATTATATATCACCTGATGGGTAGCCAGGCTGGACTGTTATATCAAAATTATTACTATATTTCTTTCACGTTTACCAAACTATACGATAAATACTTTCATATTTAAAGGCTAATTTATTTGTTAGCTGCCAATTACAAAAGATAGAGGTATCCAAAATTATGAATTTTCAAACCTTTTTGTAATTATATTTTAATAAAAAAAATAAAAGTAGAATACATTGTGGGTTACACGTAGCACATCCTGAGAAGGAATTTTATCGGTTTTACCAGCTCGTTGTGTTCATATTCTTAAAGTCCGCATCTCGTTTATTTGGACACCTTTTATAAAAAAATATGTATATAGACTGATTGCGGTCACTTGTCACAATATCTTGTGAATCTATATCATGATTACAAATTTTGTTACTTGAACATCGTTTAATCCTAGTCGATTTCGGAGTGTTACTTTTCACTATAATCAATTTTCACATAATAATAAGATGATTTTATATATCATTAAAATATATTTTGACATACATATTTATTAAATAATAAAATATCTATGTGTATTTAATGTCGAACACAATAAGACACGATTCATAAATAAGATAAACTATTGTCATGTTTCAAATTTGAATCTAATATTTGTTTCTGTTCATCATACTACAAATATTTTTATAGCTTTCCTATTAGCACCAATATAAAACCTTATGTCAAATTTTTGGACTGAATAAATTCAGTTTAGTATAATCTTGATTGATGCGATTTACTCGCATTTCGAAGATTGCGGGTCATCCTGGACTTGAACCAGGAATAACTGATTAACAGTCAGACGTGATAACCAATTTCACCAATAACCCAAAAAATATCTCTGATTTATACAACTTACAAGATATATGGCTGTCCTATAAAATACATATAGTTAGTAATAGATTTTTTGAGAGGCACATGCTAACATCTCATTTGTGCGGTTAATCAAACCGATATTTTAATCCCTATTCAAATATAAAGATACTCACATGATTATGACATCATTTCTATCATACAGAGTTGTATTATTCGGTCATTACCCGAAATGTGTGGTTAAGATAGGAATCGAACCTATAAATGCACTTTTAAATGCCTTTTTCAGAGCGTCTACCAATTCCGCCACATAACCTAACCAAACAAATATCTACAGGTTCTACGCCCAATCATTATTCATTTGACCAACTCTGGCTATACCATCAGTAGTGATCTCTTGTGAGTGGTGAGTTACCAAATCTTCTCGTGACCAATTATTAATTATAATTGGGCGATGCAACATTACTTGCACTAGGAAACGATTATTATTATGACCCTACATTTGTTTTATATAATTCAATTATTAAATTGAATTTCTATGAACAAGTTATTCCTTATTTGTAATTAATTTCATAATAAATTCAACGTATCAATAGTCGAATTCGCACATTTGATTAAAAGCATTTACCACCGTCTCTTATGGTATCTTTCCATTTATAGAGTCTCTTGAAATCATACGACAAAATCTTCAGTTTCGATTTTGAAGGCAATAAATAATACGTAGATTATCTTGCTGCCAATTACAAACAGATAGAGGTTTTGATGTTATCTCATTTCATAACCTTGTTCTGTAATATCTTTTTTTAATATTTCAATATGTCAAAGAACTTGTTTATTTTATTCTACAAATATAATAAAGTTTTATCTATTTGCCAAATATTTTTGAATTTTTTTTCAGAAATTATGCAACATCTTCATTAATAATTTCACTTTTGTATTCAATGAAATCAACAATTACAGATAATTCATCAATACTAAGATTTTCATATTGATATGATCTAATTTCATTTCTTTTTTTATTATTATACACATCAATACTATCTTTGTTGAAAGATATAATAGTTCTTTTTTTATCAAGTTCAACAAAATAATCATTCATTATGTCTAATTGTTTTTTATCAAGACTTGAAATTTCAGATTTGATGTGATTAATCATAATTATTTTTACTTTGTCAATTTCACTGACAATGATTGCTTTATTTGTTTCCATTTTAATTTATTTAATTATTAATTATTATTTATTTAATTCTTCTATTTCTATTAAACTTCTATACATTATTTCTGATCTCAATTGTCTTCTTTGAGAAGAATCAATATAATCTTTCAATTCTCTAACAGCATCTAATTTTATTTGTTGTTTTTCTAATATATTATCATATTTATTACATCTTAATAATAATGAATCTGATTTATATTTTATAGAATCTTTTACATATGTCATTTTTTCTAATGATGTATTATATTTTTCTATTTTTCTTTCATAAAAAAATACCATTAATGACATCGTTATTATAAAAGATAAACAAATGATAATTATAGTTTTTGTATTATTTTCCATTTTGACACATTTTACTTATTAAAAAATTTCTATATTCTATATTAGTATAAGATAAACAATACCACAATTTAACATTTATATCAACATCAATATAAATTGGATGATTTATTAATATCTTATTAATTTTTTTCTTTAATTTTCTTGGTATTCTAACATAATTAAAAAATGGACTAATCGTTTTTGGTTCAATGAATTTTTGATACATATTAATTTTTCAATATACAATTAGACAATGATTCAATAGGCATTTCAAGTTCAATTTTATTATTACATAACACAATAACATTGCCATCACAATACATTTCTAATATAAGATAATCATAAGTAATATTATTTTCTATTTGTGTATAGGTTTTATTTATTTCTATGTCCATATATTTATTTATTAGATTACAAATATACGAATAATATTTTTAAGAAAAAAATTATTTATTGAATTTTTTTTCTGACCAATTTTTAAATTTAGAATTTACTCTTTTTGTAAAAAATAATATAAAAATACAAATAATACAAACAATATTAGGTATTGTGATATTATCAGGTCCAAAAAGTATAAATAATAATGTATCTATTAATAAACAAATAAATACTATAATAAATAATAATAAATCGATTCTTTGCATTGTTATTTTTTAATTATTATTTCTTTAATGTAAATGTTTGTTGGCGTTTCCAACTTAATGAAATATGTTCCACTTGTCAAGTTGAATTTGCCGAATTCATATTCTGATTGTATATCAGTATCTATGGTTTCTGATAATATACTTTGTCCATTTGTGTTTAAACATTTAACATTTACAATACCTATCTTTTTATGTACAATCATTTTTACGTTTGGTGTAGTAGATGATATTGGATATATCATTATATTGAATTCTAAATCATTTCGATTTATACTTATAATTTTACTATCAGTATTTTTACCATCATAATCAGTTTGTTTTAATTTATAATAATTGATACCAGATTGCGCATCATAATCAATATAGTCATATTTAATAAAATATGATGAATTTCCTGCACCTTTTATTTCTGTAATCTTATCGAATGATAATCCATCATATGATCTAAATAAAGTAAAGTAATCATTATTTTCTTCTGATGCCGTTGTCCATTCAATATAAACAAGTTCTTTTTTATTTGTTCCTTTGAATTCTATTAATTCAATAGGTAATGCTATTGATAATTTTGTGTAAAATGCATTACTACAATTTGTAAATCCAATTGTTGCCATATCTACTTGGTCATCAATAGCTACCGTATAATCGATTTCGCCAGGATTATCCCGAGGTGATGTTGTTGGGTAACTACCCGTTTCTTTTGAATAATATAATTTACCACCAGGCGAAACAGTTCCTAATACAGTAGAACGAACTGGATTACTACAATAATATAATTTTCCAGTTGCTGACACATTTAATATATTGGCATTATTATCAAATGTACCAGTACTTAAGTTATGTATGAATACCATATTATTATCAACAATAGTCATACCACCACCAGTTGTAGACATCGATTCTATATACATACCACCATTATTTGTTACTGTCTGTCCTCCATTATTAAATATTATAATACCATCACCAGATGCATCTGAATCTTTTGTTGTTATAAGTCCATTCACACCAACTGTTATCGACATTGTTTCACTTATGTTACCATCAGTAACATTGAAATGACCATTAATAGTTAAAGAATTATAGCCTGTGAATATCACATCAGATTTTGTTACATTAAATATACTACCAGAATTCAATAATAAGTCAGTTGAATAGTTTATGTTATCGAATGTTACGTTTTTACCTGAAAATCCAGTATTATTAATACTTACTATACCATTGTTTGTAAATATTGCTGATGCCTTTGTTCTAAAATTTGAATTATAAAAATTCATATTACTAGACGTTCCTGTAGTCAACGATGTATTTTGGTCATTTATAAAATCACCAGTAATATTCATTGTTCCATTATTTGTTAATATTGTTCTGTCTATTGTTGATGAATCAGATCCTTGATTTTGCGTAAGACCATTAGCTATAATATTCAAAGTTCCATTATTCGTAAATCTTGAGCGAGATCCTGCCGACTGAATAAATCCATTTGTTATCGTAAGTGTACCACCAACATTTACTGTAATTATACCAGATGCACCAGATGATATACCAGATATTAATGTTCCAGTATATGTTATAATATGACCAGATGATATTGTGATATCATCTGATGCACCAGGAACACCATTCGGTGTCCATGTTGTAGATGTTTCCCATGGTCCCGATGTATTTGACACATAAGTAATTGAATATGCAAAATTACATAATAATAATAATGTTACAATAATCAATTTAATTTTTTTCATAATGTATATATAAAAATCTATCAATATACAAATATACAAAATTGAATTATTAAAATCAAGTAAAAAGTATTATTTGTGTATAGTATATTATACGTATTTTTTGATGTTTAGTTTATTTAAAAAAAGAAAGAATCTAAAGTCTAGATTCTTTCTTAGATTAAATTGACCCTTAATATAAGTTTACACTTTTAACAAGGGACCCCAACCCTCATCTTTCCTATTTGGAACGTTTTGTCATTAAACTATTAATAAAAGCTTAGTATTTTTGAATAGATGCATCCCACCTTGGGTGAACGAATAGTTCTCATCTTGTGGCCTCGACACCAGCTATACATAATCAGGTTTTTAATCATAATCTTTATATACACTATATATTAAATTGTTTAAAATAATCCAATATCTGTCATATTAAATATAATAGAATATTTTTTTTCAATGTCTGGATGTATTTTTACTTTACTCTGTAATAATTTTGCTAATTCTGGAAAATATGTCATGACAAAATCTTGTTCATCATAATTTATATATGAATCGATTGTTGATTCTACTTCCTTTATATTTATTTTATCAGATGATAAAACATAATCTTTTAATTTTTTAATTGAACTATATGGTGATGTAACACCTCTTAAATCGTATATTCTAACATATAATAAATATTCATCATATGATTTTATAAATTTGTCAAGATCTTCAATAAATTTTTTCTTTTCTTTATTGAATTTTTCTTTTGTTAAGTTTTCTTTTATATATTTCATATCTGTATTATATATTAAAATAATGATATGAAAAATTATTTATTTTTATAATGAAAAATTAGACCATATAATGATACTAATGACCAACAACCTTCTAATATAATAAATGGTATATATTTTAATATAATGGATGTTATACATGCGATAGTTGCACCAATAAAATTTAGTATAAGATAAGAGAAACTTTCTTTTTTTATTATATCTTTTAGATGTAAATAGTATGCAATCAATATGATTGACACACCAATAAAACCAATATAATCTGTATATAATAGTGTATTCATATTATGTTATTAAAAAAATGTGTTATTCCTACCAGTAGGATATATAGTCTATGTCAATATCAATGTCAATATCAAAGACCTTCTTTACTACAAAGCCAATGTCTAAAACTAAGGCGTTTTGTATATAAATTTTTTCCTAAGAATAACCTTATATACATCTGAGTATTTTTTTAGAATAGAATCTCAAAAACTATCTTTGTTTTTGTAAAGAAGCGGATTTAATTAAATTAATTTTAATTTACATGTTCTGAATTATCACATTTAAGTGATAAAGTACGTTTTTCCGACTGGTAAAAATATAAAGATGTGTGAATTTAGTTTATACTTCATTCACACATCACCACATATTATTCTTTTTCTTTTATTAATAATTCGTCTACAATAGATTGAAATCTAGGATCAACATTAATTCTTAAATTAACAATATCTTTTATTTCTTCTTGACGTTTTTCTTCAAATTTCGATTTTAACAATTGAATTTCGATATTCAATTTTGCAATCTTATCATTATATTCAGTTCGTAATTTATCATTTTCTAATCTGATTTTCTCAATATTATCTGAATTTTCTCTAGCAATTTTTGCATTTTCTTCAGTAACTAAATTTTTGATTTTAGCTTTGAAATAATTAACTCGTTGTTCATGTTCACGATGAATATTTGCCAATTTTTCATGTAATTCATATAATTGTTCTGGTGTATGGTGTTTTGTGATAATAACTGGTGTTTTTTTACCAACTTCAACTTCAAACCAATCTAAACCTTTTATATTAGGTAATTCTTTTCTTAAAATGTCTAATTTACCATTTTTATGAATAAATTGTCCAATATGTGCCGAATACGCTTCTGATTCAAGAAATTCATTAAATTCAGCATCAGTTAATTGTTTTTTTCCCCAATTTTCATCAACTGATGGTATATTTTCACATTCGATATAATCAGGATATTCGATATAATCAGGCATTTGTTTTTCATCTAATATAAGTTGTTTCGTTTTTATATTTTTCAATAAAAAATCTTTTTCTTTAATCGATTCCATTAAAAATGCTTGACACGCATGTAATTTTGATTTCTTTTTCAATAATTCGATTATATCAGTTGGCATCGATATCGATTCTTGTATTATAATATCTTTATCACCAATCGTTATAGTTGCACTAGTATTATTAATAGATGATATAATATTATCTATTTCAAATGCTTTTTGATTACATAAGTTAGAAACTGATTGTGCTTGACTTAAAGATAGACCTGTTTTTGAAAAATTTCTCATAATATCGTATTTATTTTTATTTAATGTTTGATTTATATTATTTATTTTTGATAAAGTTTATTATTCTTTATATTTTTCTATAAATGATTTTACTTTTTGTTTGTAATCACCAATTGAAAAAAATAAAATAAATAACATACTAACTAATAAAAATGACATTGCCAAAAATGACAAAACGAAAAATATTTTCCAATGAATTTCCATATTATTTATTTCTTATTAATAATTCTTTAAGTTGAAAAATATTTGTCGAATCTTTCCTTATCCAACCAGTAGAATTGAAAATATGTATTTTTTCATCTATTATTTCTGGCATTACTGTAATTTTCCATACATTTCTAATATCTATATCAAATTCTTGTGTTTCTAAACAATATGTAATTGTTGTTTTGCAATAATCATTTGTTTCAAGATTTATAAAATTTTCAACATCATCATTACTATCATCCAAACATAATCCATAGAATGGTGCAAATGATAAATCGAATGTTTTTTGAAATCTTAATTGCCAAGTACCATAATTGTAACTTGTGTTTATATTTATTTTCATTTTTAAATTAATTTAGATTCATCAAATTCTTTATATAATAATTCTGGTTTAGATGTATATGATTTACCGTTTTTTGAATATATTTTATATTCTGATTCATTGAAACCACTATCTGTAAAACATTTTAGTATAAATATAACATCTGGATAATTTTTTGAAAAATTTTTAACATCTTTTTCCATATCATATCCAGAACCACTTTCATTGATATTTCCATTTTTATCTAAATGACAATGTGCATCATCAGAAAATTCTCGTAATTCTTTTATTATATCATAACTACAATCTTTTTCAATTAATTCAACTATTAATTTACCACCATCATCTGGACAAAATTTTCCAACATTATATGTTTTACCACATTTTTCACATTTCATAATTGGTGTTTGAAATATAGCATTTTCTAATTTCAAACTAAAACTGTTTTCGTAACTCATATTTTTATTATTTTATATATTTCTCTAATATTTTGAATGCTTCTGTAAATGCAAGAACTTCATTTTCGATTCTTTTACCATGTACACCTAAACTACCACTTTTGCCAACATATTTGCCATTGATATATGTATCTATCTGATATTCACAAGATAAAAAGAATGAACTCAACATATTTCTAAATACAACAACCATAATACCATTTTGATCAAAGAAATCATATAATTCTCTAAAATAATATGGTTCAAATGTATCAACGACTTCATCTAAACTTTCTATTATTATTGATTCACTATCACTATTCCAATTAATCATTCTTAAGAAAGATTTTGGACATTCTTTTCTAATTTTTTGCCAATCTATTTTATTCATATTTTATAATTCTTCTAAATAACGTTTTTCACCAAATTTATTTTTAACTTTTTCTAACCAATCAAATGTTTTTATTTTTGTCATCCAAATTTTACCATCTATAACACCTTTGCCGACAACACCTTCTTTCAAATTGTAAACATTATCATTTACATTTTTTATTAAATTATTGTCAAATATACCAGAATAAATAACATTTGGTATGCCTAATGGTTCGAATGTTTCAATAAAATTTTTTGGTTGTATAAAACTCTTTTTATATACAAACAAATCAAAAAGCACTAAATCTTTTTCATCTGTTTCTTCGTGTGATCCAGCAAAAGAATTTTCTCCAAAATATTCTAAGTATAATGTTATTTCTTCAGCACCTCGAAATAATTTGTCATCTTTGAATATTTTTGAAACACCTTCTGAATATTTATTCATAAACATATCTAGTACTTCACCAAACTGACTATTTTTATCTATTAGTTGTGTTCGTGTACCAAATTTTATAAAACCATTAGAATGTTTATTTTTCCTATTGTATTCAACTCTTATATTACTACCATCCATTTTATCAAATGCGATGCAAAAATTACCAATATTTTTTGTATTTTTACATGTTGGTATGCTATGATAACTCTTCATCTATATCTTTTTTTACTTGTTGTTTTTCAGACCGTTTATTAGATCTATATTCTCTTTTTATATCTTCTTTATATGCCTTCATATGATTATTGTCAAGAAAATGCATATCTTTCATACCACGTTTTTTCTCTTTCAATTCTAAACGTTTCTTTTCATAATCTTTATTTTTCATTTTAATATTTTTAATCGATAATCTTCAATTCATTTTCTGCTTGTAACCAATTTTCAACATCATTTGTATTTCCTGTTTCATCATATATTTCTTCTGCTCTTTTTTTTATATCATCAAATGATACATTTTTTTCATCATTATCTTTAAATGACATAAACATAACTAATGAAAATAATACGATTGATATTAATATAAATATGTAATTCGATAATAAATCATTGAATACACCAATACCTAATGTTATTAAAGTTATTACTGATAGAATCATTCCTTTGTTTTTATAATTTTTTTTCATTTTTATATTTTTATATCATTTAAGACTTTATTTATTATTGGTTTTATTTTAAATATTACATAATTTCTATATGCTACTTCTTTTGTTGTCCAATCATGGTTTAATTCATCCCAAAATACTTCGACATCAATATAACCACCTTTTGAACTACCATGATTTGCTGTTAATATATTTATTTTTTTTGATTTTATATCGATTGTTTTTAATATTTCAGAAATATATTCTTTTATAATTTGTTCCTTTTCCATGATATTAATATTTTTTATAAACATATTTATTTAAATTATAATCATATTTAATACTACCAATATCACTATCATCATCAGTCATAAACATATCATCGGTTGTATCTAAATAAATATTATATTTTTGTGTTATTGATGTCAATTCATCAATAAATTTATTTATTTTAGTTTTACTTGATTTCTTAATAATATTAGACATATTTTATTTTTTAATTTATATGATTTATAATACAAATATACAATAATTATTTTTAATAAAAAAATATTTAATATATAAAATATGATATTATTAAAATTATTTGAAATTTGGTCTAAATCAGATAGGATTAGACAAATAAAATTAGAAGAAACAATTCATATATATGAAGATGATGATATATTAGTCATAATACCAAAGACATTTGATTCTATGAAATATCAGAATATGTAGACACATTAATTAATGTCTACTATT
>Ga0172381_10002337_pt1 | contig 21010 bp, 20 predicted proteins | sample Leawel6488metaG_FD_119754 | JGI IMG/M metagenome (GOLD analysis project Ga0172381, IMG submission 119754) | Leachate microbial communities from a municipal landfill in Southern Ontario, Canada - Leachate well 64-88 metaG | ecosystem: Engineered > Solid waste > Landfill > Unclassified | place...
AAGCTTGAATGCGCACAGCACGCAAATCGGGGGAAGCGTAAACCTCCACAAAGTCTTTTCCCTTTTTTAAATTAACTCCCATTTCTTGCAATTTATCCAAGAACAGATCTAGATGATCCGGCAGAGCATTAATGACCTTGACTTTATCTTTAGTAAAAACGCTAGCGGCAATAAAAGTTGCGGATTCATTAACATCGGGAATGATGCGATAGTTGACTCCCGAAAGCTTTTTCTGCCCTTCTATTTTTAAAGTATGAGTGCCGATCCCTTCGATCTTAGCTCCCATCTGAACAAGCTGGAAGCAAAGATCCTGGACTTGAGGTTCGGCAGCCGCAATTTTGATAACGGTAGTTCCTTCGGCTAAAACCGCGGCCAAAATCAAATTCTCGGTGGCAGTCACGGAAAATTCCTTCAAAATAACTTCTGCCCCTTTTAACTCTTCTCTTTTGAAATGATAAAAATTATCTTCGGCGAAAGATCTTACCCCCAAAGCTTCTAACGCTTTGAGATGCGTAAAAATCGGCCTTAAGCCGATCCGATCGCCGCCCGGATGAGCGATCTTGAACTCTTTAAAGCGGGCAGCCAAAGCTCCTATAAGCAGAACGGATATGCGGGATTTACTGACCAACAACGGATCGATCTTATTCGGATCAAGATTAGATCCGGCTTTTATTTTTAATTCATTTTTGCCTACCCATGAAATTTCCGCTCCCATTCCCTTCAAAACTTCAACAAGCCGGAAAACATCTTCCACTAACGGCATATTGGACAGCCGGCATTCTTCTTCCGTCAATAAGGCTGCGGCCAACGCCGGTCCGGCCGCATTTTTATAACCCCCTATTTCTACTTCCCCTGACAGATATTTGCCTCCTTTTATAACGAATTTCTCTTCCATTACGGGTATCTTAACTTAATTTTTTTGGGTTGGCAAGCCCGAAAAATTAGGCTATAATAGCGCAAAATGACCAAAACAACGCGAACTTTTCTCTTTTTAATTTTGTCTGTCCTATTCGCTTTAGGAGCGATAAGCGCCGTTTTTTACGCCCAAGGATACCGCTTTGATCTCAAAAATTTAAAATTCTTAAAAACCGGAGGGATATTTGTCAAAGTTTCTCCGTCTAACGCCAAAGTCATCTTGAATCAAAAATTGATCGGCCGAACCCAGCCTATCAATGACTATCTTTTCGTCCAAGGTTTATTGCCCAAAGAATACAATGTCACGATAGAAAAAGAAGGATATTCTTCTTGGTCTAAAAATTTGGAAGTCAAAGAAACCAAAGTGGCTGAAGCAAAAAACATCATTCTTTTCCCAGAAAAAATTTCTTTTGCCGAAGTCAAATCGAACATTGAAAATTTTTATCCGCTAGACGGCGAAAAAATTATTTTGCAAAACTCGACCGGATCGAACCAATTAAAAAGAATATCGATCTATGATCTTGGGCGCGAAAAAGAAACGGAGCTAAAAAAACTCGATCTTTTCTTGGCCGGATACGAATTGCTTGAATTAAGGACTGTCGGCTCCCAATATTTGCTGCTATATTTAAAAAATAAAAAAACCCTGAAAGAAAATTACTTTTTTGCTGATCTGAAAACCGACGATCCGTCCGCGCAAAAACTCGATTTTTTAAGCAAGAAGTCTGAAAATATCTTTTTGGCCAGCTCCTTTGGAGAAGAATTGTTCTTTTGGCAGGAAGAAGGCTTTATTTTGAAAAAATCTCTTAATTCCGACGATCTGCCCGCCCAATTTTTGAAAGACAAGATCAAGACTTTTACATTGGACAACGGCTACTTTTATCTTTTGACCCAGGAAGGAAAAACTCTAAAAATAGACCAAAATAAAAATTTTCCGACCCAGGAACTAACGGAAAAATTATTCAATTTTAAAAAAAGTCCGGCTTACGAACTAATGGTTTTTGAGGGAAGTCCATTTTTAAAGGAAGATGAAAGCCTTTATGCCTTGGATGAAAAAAGCAAAGGCCTTGAGAAGATCTTTGACGGCGTAAAAAGCATAAAGCTGTCTCCTTTCGGAGATAAGCTTCTTTGCCAAATGCAAAATGAGATCGAGGTCTATTTGCTTAAAAAAATTGATGTTCCTTTCCAGGAAACCGCCGGATCTAAAATTTTTATCTCGCGCTTCAGCCAGCCGGTCCAGAGTTCGGATTGGATCGAGGACGATTATTTCGCCTTTGCCAACGCCGGCCAAATAACTTTAAGCGAGATCGATACCCGTTCCAATCTTAACACTTACAATATCGGCCAGCTCGCCGATCCTAAAGTTTGGTTCTGCCAAAAAAACAAAAAACTTTACGCTTTGAGCAACGGCTCGCTCTTCGCCTCGGACAAACTTTTACCGACAGGGTTAGGACTATAACCTTGTCGTAGAGACCCCCGCCTCCGCTTTACAAGCTACGGCCCCTGCCTGCCGGTAGGCAGGGGCAAAACAAAAAACGCACTAAGGGTTGTGCGTTTTGATACGAAATACTACTACTGCTGGATAGGAACAGCGGGAAGCGCGGAAAGCCTGTAATAACTGTTTTTCATACAGCCTTCGATCGCTAAAGTCATCATCTCGCATTTACATTTATCCGTAATTTCTATCAATCTTTCGGAATTAAAAAATACGCAAAAGCTTTTTTTATTTCCGTCGATTCTGACTAACTCGATCTCTTCTTTGTATTGAGACCACGTTCCTCGACTGCCGTTATTTTCCTCGAAGTTGTTTTCAGCAAAATTGATGCTAGAACCCCCCTTTGAAGCATATAAACCGGTAATCAAAGGAGTCCCAGACATTACGCCTTCTCTCAAATCAATATATTCATATATTGTAGCCATTAGTATACAACCAAAAGATACTACAACGACGAAGAAAATAAATTGGCAAAAATCCCAAAAAGACATTTTAAATGTGCGTCGGCCTACCCTTATTAGGCCGACAGCGTTAGGCTGTCAGACTAATAAGTGCTGGCAATGAAATTAAATATACAATATCTATCTGTTTTTGTCAACAAAAAACGCACCGAGGGGTGCGCTTTTTGTGTAATATATTTTGGTTTTAACGCTTGCTGAATTGCGGTGCTCTGCGAGCTCCCTTCAATCCCGGTTTTTTTCTTTCTTTTCTTCTGGAATCTCTGGTCAAAAATCCGGCTTTCTTTAACCTCTTTCTGTAATCAACGCTGAAGTCTATCAAAGCTCTGGCAATTGCCAATCTGATGGCTTCGGCTTGGCCGGTAAGGCCTCCCCCTTGGACTTTGACCATCACTCGAAATCTTTCCAACGATTTCATTTTATTCAACGATCCGAGGGCTTTTTGCTGCAAATCAAAAGTTTGCAAATATTGTTTATAGTCTTTTCCATTAACAATGAATTCTTTGATTCCGCGAGTGAACAGCAAAGCGCGGGCGGAAGCGGTTTTTCTGCGTCCGACTCCAGCGAAATACTTGGCATTTTTATCGGTCGGCTCAGTGGCAAACTCTTCACCGTCAATGATCACTGAAGTACCTGACATTTCAACAACTTCCGGCTCAACAACCGGTTCGATAACCGGTTCAATAATCACTTCAACGACTGGAGCGGCTATCTTTTTTTCTTCAACGACGGCTTCTTTTTTGGCAACCCTTTTTACAGTTTCCTCTTTTTTGGCCGGAACTTTCTTTTTAGTTGTTGTTTCTTTTGATTTAGTTGTTGGCATATTGATATTGCTCGCAAAAATTCTTATTGGACCTTAAGTCTTTTAATCTGGATCGGTCTTAATTTATTTTTAGGCATCATTCCGGAAACGGCCCTCTTTAAAACTTCCCCGGGATTCTTTGTAAAAACTTCGGACATAGCTTGTTCTCTATCGTTGCCGATATATCCTGTGTGAATAAAATATTTCTTTTGGTTAAGTTTGTCCCCGCTGAAAAAAACTTTTTTGATATTCTTAACCACTACAAAATCGCCACAATCTTTGTTCGGAGCAAAGGTTTGTTTTTGCTTGCCTCTTAAAAGGATAACTAATTCCGTCGCTAACCTTCCCAAGGGCTTGTCGGCGGCGTCAATAATGTGGGTTTGTCTTGCTTCCATATTTTAAAAATTTTATTTATTTAACTAATTCAATTACCGCCATTTTGGCTCCATCTGTTTTTCTGGGACCTAGCTTGGTAATGCTGGTGTATCCGCCGGTGCGATCTTTGTATTTCGGACCGATCTCTTTTACCAATTTGGCGACCGCTTTCGCGCAAAAAAATCTGGCCAGATAACGAGTGGCGGCCAAATCGCCTTTTTTGGCATGAGTGATCTTCTTTTCCACATAACCGGCTAATTCTTTGGCTTTGGCTTCACCTGTTTTGATCTTTTCTTTCAAAATCAAAGAAGTGGCCATTGTTTTGAACATAGCTTCTCTTTGCGCTTTTTCCCTATGAAATTTTCTGCCTTTGATTAGATTTCGCATCTTTCTTTTGGTTTAATTTATAATGGCTCCAATTTACAGTTTAAAGTCCAGGTCCATTTTCTTTAAGGCCTTTCTTATTTCTTTCATACCTTTTTCTCCCATGCCTTTCAAATTAGCAATATCTTCGGCGGTTTTGGAAGTTAATCCGGCGACTGTTTTGATCTTGTGATCGGTCAAAACATTCAAAGTGCGGCTGGAAATTTTCAACTCGCTTAGATCTTTATCGGCAACAGCGGAAACAACTGGTTCTTTTTTGGCTTCGATCTTTTCTTCCGCGGCTTTCTCTGTTTTTTCTTCAACCGGCTCGGCTGGAATGATCTTGGGTTCTACCGGATTCAAATTTTCTTTAATAAATTGCATCTGTCCAAGCAAAATATCAAGAGCTTGGGCAAAAGCGGTTTCTGGATCAATAGTGCCGTCGGTTTCGACTTCTACTTCAAGTTTATCAAAATCAGTTCTGCCTCCTACGCGCATATTCTCCACTTTATAGTTAACGCTCTTGATCGGAGTGAAAATAGCATCCAAAGCAATGACGCCGATCTCCGGTTTTTTATTTTTGATCAATTCTTGGGAAACATAGCCTACTCCTCTTTCGATCTGCAATTCCATCTCCAAGCTGGCTTTTTTATCATTGATCGTGGCAATGACCATTTCCGGATTCGCCAGCTCAACTTGCGGAGAAAGCCTGATATCCGACCCCTTGGCTTCTTTTTCTCCCTGAACGCTCAAAGTGACTTTTTGCGGTTCGTTGGTAAAGCTTTTGAATCTTAGCCTCTTCAAGTTCATCAAAATCTGCAATACATCTTCGGAAACTCCCGGGATGGTGGAAAATTCGTGGGAAACTCCCTGGATCTTAACCTCGGTAACAGCGGCTCCCTCCAAAGAAGACAAAAGCACGCGCCTTAAAGCGTTTCCCAAAGTACTGCCGTAACCAGGCCAAAATCCTTCCATTTCGAAAGAAGCATGATTGTCCTTGATTTTTTTAACTTTGAACGATTGAGGCAAGGGGATCATAATTTTGCTTGTCCGCCTCTGCTCAAAGAAGAGCCGAGGCATTTTTGTTTATATTTTTATTTTAGTTTTTAACTATTGACTATCTGGAATAAAACTCAAAGATAGTAGTGATCTCGGCCGGTAATTGGGCGTCTTCCAAGATAGGATCTTTTTTAATATTTCCTTCCAGCTTTTCTTTGTCGAGTTCTATCCAAGCCGGAGCATTGTATTTTTTGATCGAAACTGCCAAATTTTTCAAAGCTCCGTCATTCGCTTTCTTGATTGAAATCTTATCTCCTACTTTTACCTGATAAGAAGGGATATCAACATCCTTGCCGTTCACTAAAAAATGTCCATGATTCACTAATTGTCTGGCTTGCGATCTGGAACTGGCAAAACCGAGCCTATAGACAACATTATCAAGCCTTTTTTCCAATTTTTGAACAAGAACGTTCGCAACATTCTGGCTTCCTTCTCTGTGCTCCAAAACATCTTGGACGTAATTTCCAAACTGGGACTCGCTGATCTTATACCATTTCTTCACTTTCTGGGATTCGTGGAGCTGTTTTCCGTATTCAGATGGAGCTGAAGTTCTTCTTTTGCCTTTTAAACCGGGAGCGTATGGCCTTTTGATCATAGCGCATTTGACGGAATAACAACGATCGCCTTTCAAAAAAAGTTTTAAGCCCAATCTTCTACAAATTTTACATTTTAATTCTTGCATAGGAATTTTGTGTCGCTTGACGATTAAATTCTATAATCTTCTTGGTTTTTTAGCGCGGCATCCATTATGAGGGATCGGCGTGTTGTCTTTAATACCGGCTATATCAAAACCTTGGTTAGCAATGGATCTTAAGGCGGATTCACGGCCGGAACCGATTCCTTTAACCTCCACAAAAACTTTTTTAATTCCCACTTTCGAGGCGATCTGCCCTAAAGCTTCGGCTACCTTGGAAGCGGCAAAAGGAGTTGATTTTTTGGTTCCCTTGAATCCGATGCCTCCCGCGCTTTTTTGAGCCACAACATTACCGAAACTGTCAGTTAAGACAATGATCGTATTATTGTAAGAGCTAAAAATGCAAATCTTACCCTCTCTGGTTGCTTGGGGTCTGACCGCAACGGGCGCTTCAGCTGCGACAGCTTTGTCGATATTCTCCTTTTCTTTGATAAGCTGTTCGGGATTTGTTGTGATTATTTTCTTTTTACCCATAGGAATTAAATATAAATGGAATTAAACAAAAAACGGAATTTAAATTAGGTCGGAGCTAAAGCGGTTTTTCTGCCGGAACCAACTGTCTTTCGGACATTTCCCCTGACGGTGCGGCTGTTGATCCTGGTAGTCTGCCCTCTGCAAGTTAATCCTTTAATATGGCGGTAGCCTCTGTAGCTGCCGATATCTTTCAGCCTTTTGATGCTCATCATCAACGATCTTCTCAGTTCTCCCTCGACTTTGTGTCTTTTCTCGACAATATCTTTCAAAATAGCCACTTCTTGCTGATCCAAATCTTTAGCAAGTTTGTTGCACGGAATTTTGGCTTCCGCTAAAATTCTTTTACTTAAAACACGTCCTATTCCGTAGATATAAGTTAAGGCGATCTCTATTTGTTTATTTTCTGGGAGGTTAACTCCTGCAATACGTGCCATTTTTTTATTTTATCTTAAATTAAAATTAACCCTGTCTTTGTTTGTGCTTAGGATTTTTTTTACAGATCACATAAACATATCCTTTGCGGCGGACAATTTTGCAATCATTGCATATTTTTTTAACTGATGGTCGTACTTTCACAAAATCAAAATCCCAATGGACAATCCAAAATTATCTGTTTGATAATTTTGAATCATTGCCATTGAAACCTAAATTACCTTCCTCGGTAAGTTATTCTACCCCGCGTTTTATCGTAGGGGGTTAGTTCCACTGTAACTTTATCTCCGGGCAAAATTTTAATTCGATTAATTCTCAACTTTCCGGCCAAATGGGCAAGGACAATTGAACTGTCGTCGTTTAATGATACCCGAAAATAAGCATTTGGCAAGCTTTCCACTACCACTCCTTCTTTTCTAATTTTTGCTTCTTTATTTTCCATTAGTTTTTAAAGCAAGGCTAGTGTAACAAAAATCATTATTTTGGTCAACCCCGTTAGAGATTCTTGATTCCTGGTATTTTGTAGAACCGCTGTTCTCTGAACAAATAACGGAATTACTCCTGTCTTGGATAGTAGAATATCTTACGGGGACAGCCCCTTCAATCCCTACTCCCCGTCAAAAATAAGCTTGATTTGTATCTTGCCTGTATCGGACGGAAGCTTGTTCTTCCAAAAAGGAGATAAAATTATATTCGCCTTTTCTACGCCTGAAGAATTATTGATCAAAGAAGCGGCATAATCTAATTTTTGTCCTTTCAAAAGATCTTTGATCTTTTGCTCCTTATCCAGCATATAGGTTTTTGCGTTAACCGACAGGACCAGCTGGGCTGTTTGCTGTCCAAAGTCAATCGATTTGCCGACGGGATCGATCTTCAAACTGCCAGGCACAATTTCCTTGGAGGAATTGGCAACCTTGGAAAGAAGATTCACGGTATAAGCGTTCACATCGCTTTGTTTAAAAACAAAAGCCTTAGAGGCAATCTTGCCGGAAACTTCGAAGGTATCGCGCGCATCCTTTTCTTTGGCTGAAAAAACAAGGTCTCCGTTCACTTCTTGATTCAGCAGGCTCTCAAGCAAAACGTAATCTGCTTGGACGCTGGAAGCCAAAGCTGTTTTGGCTTTTTTAAAAGACTCCTCAAGAAATTGATTCTTGGCTTTATCTAAATCGTCCTTTGTAACGGTTTTGACCCCTGTATCCGAACCTCCTGCAAGCGGTTTTAAATTTTCAGCCCAAGTTGTATAGAAATAATTCGTTCCGACCAATTTAGGAATAGAAAATGTGGCGGAAGATTCTGTATTATAGTCAGCTCCTGATTGATCAGCTTCGACTAATATATCTACGAATCCGGGAACCAATTTGCCGTCTTTATAGGTAGGAGCAGGTAAGTTGATCACACTCAATGATTTAAAATATTTTTCCTGTGGAGAAAGAAAGCGGGTACCCTTAACCAGCGTAAAAGCCGCTGGCGGCTCGTATTTGTTATAGACCCTCAAAGTTCCTGCGGCCTTGGCCTTATTTTCTATCGGGCCGGTAGCGGAAAAAGCCATCTTATTCTCCATGGTATTCTGGACCAAAAGAGCGGGAATGATCTTTTGTTCAAGATCGACTTGCTGGCCGTCTACTCCCGCTTTGAGTAAAACTTGATCTTGGGCTTTGGCCGAAGAAGCTTCCGGCCATATTTCAATTTTTGCCTCGGCTTCAATTAAAAAATAAGCCGCCCCGAAAAGCAAGGCCAAAACAGCTGCCGGAACTAATAATTTTGCCGAAGAAAAAGGGATCTTTTCTTTTGGCTTGTTCATTTGGGGCCGGAGATCATTTTTTTTCGCAAAAAATTTTAGCTGCTGGGATTCTTCATCTTTGAAAGAAGCGCCCGGCGGAATTATATCAAAGATTTTTTTAACCATAGGGATCTTAATTAACTTTTCTAATTTTAAAAAATATAGTTTAACTCAAAACGGCTTTGATCCTTCTGACTCCAGCGCTCGAACTTTCTTCTTTGGTTATCTTGAAATTTCCCAGTTCGCCGGTATTTTTGATATGGGGGCCGCCGCAAATCTCTTTGGAAAAATCGCCGATAGTATAAACCTTTACTCTGTTGCCGTATTTATTTTCAAACGCGCCCGTGGCGTTTTGTTTTTTGGCTTCTTCCAAGTCCATCTCGCTTTCTTCTACTGTAATATTTTTAGCTATCTGCTCATTGACCAAGTTTTCAACTTTCTGCAATTCTTCAGCTGTAATTTTTTGGGGATGAGCGACATCAAAACGCAATCTTTCGGCTGTAATGTTTGATCCTTTCTGCGACACATGATCTCCAAGCACTTGGCGCAAAGCCGCCAGCATTAAATGGGCGGCAGTGTGCAAACGCGTCGTCTGCTCTCCGGCATCCGCCAATCCCCCTTTAAACATTCCCGCGCTCGCGGTGCGGGAAAGCTCTTGGTGCTTTAAAGATTCCTCGTCAAAACCTTTTTCATCAAATTCAAAATTATTTTCCAAAACCAGTTCTTGGATCAATTCCTTCGGAAATCCGAATGATTGGTAGAGATAAAAAGCTTCAACTCCTCTTAAAGTTTTTTTAGGCTGGCTGGCTTCCATATTACCATCTTTTGCCTTTTCGCTTAAGGCAAGCTCATTGAATTTTTTCAATCCTTCAACTAATGTTTTTCTAAATTTAGTTTCTTCTTTTTCAAGCTCTTCCGCCACTTTTTCTTTCGGGAAAGCGTAGACGCCTTCGAAAATCTCATAAACAATTTCCGCTATCGGCGCCATAAAATTTTCGTTTATGCCAAGTTTCTGGGCTTTTACCAGCGCCCGGCGGATAACTCTGCGGGTAAAATAGCCGCGTTCTTTATTAGAAGGAAATACTCCGTCAGATACCAAAAGGACCGCTGCTCTGGCGTGATCGGCGATAACGCGAAAAGCTTTATCGTCTTCGCTGTCAGAACTGTTATATTTTTTCCCAGACATTTTTTCCACTTGATTAATGATGGGCAAAAACAGATCAGTTCTGAAAACATCCGGACTGTCTATGGATGCGGCAACAATGCGTTCCAGTCCTCCGCCAAAATCAACATTCTTTTTTGAAAAAAGCTTGATGCCGTCTTTTTCTTTGACATATTGCATAAAAACATTATTCCCTATTTCAAAAAACCGGCCGCAATCGCAATTGACATGGCAAGGCTGATCTTTCCATAAGGAATTTTCGTGCAATTTTAATTCCGCACCAAAATCCCAAAACATTTCCGAGTCCGGCCCGCCTAATTCGCCGATGGGCATATTTTCCGGGTTGCCGGATCTGGACCACCAATTTTTGTTTTCATCGTAATAAAAGATCCTTTCCTCTTCTTTCATTCCGTTCTTTTCGGAAAGATCGGCGTCTTTGGCTTCCACTCCCGCGCTTTTAAAAAGACTTTTCCAAATATCGGCTGTTTCCGTGTCTTTAGGAATATTGTTTTCCGGACTGCCGCGAAAAGCCGTCACAAAAAGACGTTTCGGATCAAGTCCGGTCTCCTTTGTTAAAAATTCAAAGATCCAAGTTAATTGTTCTTGTTTAAAAAAATCATTGAGAGACCAGTCTCCCAGCATTTCAAAAAAAGTATTATGGCGCAGATCGCCGACCTCTTCGATGTCCTTGGCTCGAAAACATTTTTGGCAATTGGCAATGCGCGTGCCGAGCGGATGCTTTTCGCCCAATAAATAAGGGACCATCTGCTGCATGCCGGCGCTGGTGAATAAAGTTGTCGGGTCATTTTCCGGCACAAGAGAACTGGACGGCACTATTTTACAGCCCTGTTTTTCCAAATGCCTTAAAAATTTTCCCCTGATCTCTTTTGAATTCATATTTAAAATATTTTACCAGAGGTTAGACCTCTGGTAAAATTTGCAGAGATCTGATCTCTGCGGATCTGAAAATAGCGGCTGGCCTAATTATTTTTACAAAACTATTTTTACCGGCGCTTCTCAAGCAAAGCAACCCGCTTTTCAAGAGCTGAAAATTCATCGGCATCAACTTTCTTTTTAAGGCCTCCTTTAATGAATGTGATATCTGCTTTGATCACTTCAATATCCACTTTCATAGAACCGACCATTTCGGTGTGGCTATCTAAGATATCAGCGTGGCGATCCAATATCTTAGTATGACGATCCAATATTTGTGTATGATTATCTAATATTTCAGTGTGGCGATCTAATATCTTGGTATGGCTGTCTAATGTTTTCTTAATATCCCCGTATTGTTCCGCGACAAGCGAAACTTTGCTATCAATATGCTCAATTACCACGCCAAGACCCCTGATCTGATCTCCGATATCAATTTCTTTTTTTTCTTTCGTTTTTAATTTTTTGGCTCTTTCCATGTCTTTATTATAATTGATTATTATAAGAATACAAACTTGCTGGGAAGAGAGATTTTTTACGGAAGCCATTCCATAGCTTCATAAACCTTATGCATATGACACCGTTATCTGTATTCTAGCAATTAAGGCGACGTATAATAAACTTTAGCTTGAACATGGTCTAACGCAGGCGAAGAAGCATCAAGGGTTCTGTCATGTGAAATTCTTACCCTAAAATTGCTGTTAGAGAATTCACTATCCGACCAGGTCCTTCCCCATATATCAGTTGGACTTCCATAGATTTTTATTTCCTCTGATTCACCAAACCTTTTCCATTTTCCAGTACTAGTATAATTTATTCCGCCATCGTATGATAATTCAATATAAATAAAAGAATCTGTTTCTGGGATGAAATACTTTCTCGCCTCAATAGAGATCTCAACGCCATTGATAGAGGCACCAGAAGGAATATTGAATGAAAAATTATAATAATCTTGATACTCCGGTTGATCCTCCGGTAAAGCGCTAGTCATCTCGGCATACAAATCATCGCTAAAATATGCGTTAGTGGGGAATAACCAATCATTATAATCGTCTCCTGTTGCTGTTGGTGATTTAAAAACTGTTATAGTCCCCCCGCCTCCCCAGACACCGAACACTGGGGCGCTGGAGGTCTGGCTGACCTCGCCGCTGTCTTGGGTGGCGCAGAAGTAATTGCCGCTCTTGGCCTCGGACTTGGCGCAAAGGGTGAAGGCATCGGAAGCGGTGGAGATATATTTGTAGGTATATTCTCCGGCGGAAGCGGTGTATTTCGGATCCCTGGGGACGGTGGACATATATCCGCTGTTTTTCATTGTTTGGGTGAAGGTAGCGTTCTCTTCCAGCGAGATACCGTCTTCGCTGGTGGTTGGATAGCTGTTATAGGCCAGATAGTAGGCTTGCAGGCTTTTCTTGGTTTGAGACAGATCGCTTAAACGGCCGGCATCGCGGGCAGAGGCTTGGGCGCTGCTGGTTCCGACAATGATAACCGCGGCGAGAATGGCAACGATGGCGATGACGATCAGAAGCTCAATGAGGGTGAAGGCCCTGAGGCCTTTTTGTTTGATTTTTTTCAGTTTTTTCCCAATGGATGAAAAAAAACGAGACTTAAAAAGCTGGGATAAATTCATAAATAAATTGTTAATAATTATTGAATTAGATATATCACAAAAAAAATTTATAAATAAATAACGATCTGGACGATGCTTGAACCGCTATTTCAATTTTGCGCTTTATGACGGCTGAAATATTCGATCAGCTTATCTCTGAATTTTTCTAAATTCTCATTTTTAACTGTAAATCCCGCGGCCGGAGGATGCCCGCCGAACATCTCCAATAAATCGGCGCTGTCCGCCATAGCTTTAACCACATCCATGCCTTTCGGCGCTCTGACCGACCCCCGGCTTGATCCTTCTTTCATTGTATAAATAAAAGTTGGTTTTTGAAACTCGCGGACAATGCGGGAAGCCACGGCTCCGAGCAATTCAATATCCCAATTTTTGGAACCTTCAAAAATGACCGGCGACCCGTTCTTGCTGTTGACGATATATCTTACTTCTTCTTCCAGGCCTTTTAATTCTTCATGGCGGCGGCCGCTTTTTTCCAAAAGAGATTGGACCGTCAATTTGGCCAGATCGTAATTGCCGGTCGTTAAAAGCAAATAGCAATCGTGCTGATGATCCGGCCTGACCGAAGCGACATTTAAAACGGAAACCATTTTTGAGATCAGATCTCTTTTGGAAACAAAATCTTTTAAATTAAAAATTTCAAAAAAAACTTTGATGCCCGGCCGGTGGGAATTTTGAATGCTGGACAATCCTTCCATGATGATATCGCTATTTTCTTCCACTTCCGGCATCATATCCGCAATGGTTGCCAAGGCCGCCAGCTCTAAAAAGCTTGAACGCAAACCTTGCGACATAGACTCGCCCAAAAGTTCCTTGGCCAGCTGGAAAGTTAATCCGGCATTGGCAAAACTTTTAAAAGTTTTATCCCCTTCTTGGTTCGGGTCAACGACGATATCGGCCTTAGGCATTTTATCCAGGACTTGATGATGGTCTATCAGCAAGACAAAAAAACCTAAAGATCTGGCCATCTCAACTTCTTCAAAATTGGTAATGCCGCAGTCCAAAGTTATCAAAAGTCCAAGCTTGGCTTTTTTAACCTTCTTTTTTGCTCCCTCTTTAAAGGGAGTGGAAAATTTTTCACTTAAAAATTCCAATGCGGTTCGATTAAGGCCATACCCTTCAGTTTTGCGATCAGGATGATAAAACTGGATAGGAGGGAGAGACTGGCCTTCTTTTAAAACGGAATAAGCGATGTTGTTTATCGATTCTTTCAAAATAATAGCCGAACTCACGCCGTCCATATCGGAATCAGCGTAAATAATGATCTGCTCCTGATCTTTGACGGCTTCTTTTATCCGCTTGGCGGCTTTTTCAAGATTTTTGATTTTTTCCAGAGCCATACTTTCTAATTGGAAACGGCCGGAATAGCACCAGCCGTTTTTCAAAATTATATAAAATTAATGATTTTTTGGATCGCCATTCAAAATTTTTTAATTTTTTAAAACTTCAAGGCCCGGCAATATTTTTCCGGCAAGAAAATCAAGCATCGCGCCGCCGCCTGTGGAAACATGATCGAAATCATCAAGCATTCCGATCTTAGTGACGAATTCCACGGTTTCCCCTCCGCCGATCACTGAAAAAGCAGAGCTTTGCTTGATGGCTTTGGCGATTTCCAAACTGGATTTTTCAAAAGGCCTTATTTCGGAATAGCCCAGGGGCCCGTTCCAAATGATCATTTTAGCGGAAGCGATAATATTCTTAAAATTAGCGATCGTTTCCGGCCCCACATCAAAAATCTCCTCTTCTTTGCGCACCGTTCCAACCGCTCCGATCCTCAAATACTTTTCATCCAAATTGGCTAAAGACATCGCTCCGTCAATCGGCAAATGCAACTTAGGATCGGTCAAATCCATAGCCTCCACGTCTTTCAAAACTTCCTCCGCCTCCTGGGGCAGCGGCTCTCTGACGCAAATGCCTTTGATGGCCAGAATAGCGTTGGCGATCTTCCCTCCCACCAGCAGATGATCGGCCTTGTCTAATAATTTTTTGATGACTCTTATTTTTGTAGAAATTTTTGCTCCGCCGATGATCGCCACCAAAGGCCGGTAAGGATCTTCCAAGATCTTATTTAAAACTTCCACTTCTCTTTCAAGCAGCATCCCCGCGGCTGAAGGCAAAAGAGCGGCGACTCCCGTAACTGAAGCGTGCGCCCTGTGGCAAACGCCGAAACCGTCCTGGATGAAAACATCCGCCAATCCGGCTAATTTTTTGGCAAATTGCGGATCGTTTTTTTCTTCTTCTTTATAAAATCTCAAGTTTTCCAAAAGAATAACCTGCCTCTTTTCCATCTCTTTAACGGCTTTTTCGACTTCCGAGCCCGCGCAGTCATTCAAAAATTTCACTTCCTGCCCCAAGAGGTTGGAAAGCTCCGCTGCTATCGGCCTCAAGCTGCATTTCGGATCCTTTCCTTTTGGCGATCCGAGGTGGCTGATCAAAATTATCTTGGCATTTTTTTCAATTAAATATTTTATCGTGGGCAGAGTCTTTAATATCCTGAAATTATCAGAAATTTGGCCGCTTCCATCCAAAGGCACATTGAAATCGCAACGCACTAAAACTTTTTGATCTCGGACATCTGTTTGTTTGAGTGTACGCATATTTTTAATTTGTTAAATTAGTTAAATTTGACCACTTGCCCCGGATCTATCTTCTCGATCTTGCTTTTCGCGGGCTGGCCATCGTTTGTTTGGATGCTTGTTCCGCCATTTTCTTTTTTCTCGGGCTCCAAGCTTCCCAAACCCAACTCTCCCTCTTCTTCGGCCTTATCTCCTGGAAAAACCTCATCAGGGGAGGCCTCCTCTTTTTCCTTGTTTCTATCCGAGATCCCTTTTAAAACCGAACGCAAATCGTCAAGCCGGACTTCTTTTTTCTTTTTTTTGGGTTTATCCTCTCCTCTTGTTTCGCTGTCTTCTTCTTTTTTCTTTCCACTGAAAGAAACTGGCTCTTCTTGCATAGCTTCGGCCAAAGACATTCCCGCCAAACCGTTAAAAGTTCTTTTCTGGCTGGTCAATTGCGCCTCTAGCCGCTCTTTTCCAATTCTTTTAAAACAGGCGGGGCAAAAAACCGGCCTTTTGCCGTCTGGACGGAAAGTGATCCTGGTCTTCTTGCCGCAAATCTGGCAAATATCTTCAAAAATTTCAACCGGTCCTTTTTGCTGGATTTGCCCCTTGCTGTCAATTGAAGTTTCAGCCACATTGGCAATACTTTCTTCAACTGTTCGTTTCGCATTGCTGTAATTTTTACGGGAAAAATCGATGATCTCATTTTTAAAAGACTGGGCGGGCCGCGGTTCGGGCATTAAAGTTTGAGCGGAAAAAGGCCGGGAAGAAGCGCCGTTTATCATAAGCTTCGCATAAATATTGTATTTGGAAAGATTGACCAGGTCTGGCGCTTCGAACTCTGGAGAAAACTCCCTTTCTAAAAATTCTGCATCTTCGGCTCCTACTCTGAAAAGGATCATTGTTCCCACATTGCCGAAAACCGCGTCCCTAACCTTTGTGTTATGGCCGCCGCTATTGGATTCTGTAAGCTGGGCGATGTATTGGTTGGCTAAAATTAAAGCCAAACGGTATTTGCGGGCTTCGGACAAAACATTGACGAAAGAATCCGTGGCAAAATTTTGAAACTCGTCGACATAAAGATAAAAATCATTTCTTTGCTCTTCGGGTATGTCCACGCGCGACATTGCGGCCAATTGTAATTTAGTGATCAAAAGGGCGCCTAAAAGCCTTGAATTGTCCTCTCCCACCAATCCTTTGGAAAGGTTTAATATCAAGATCTTTTTCTCGTCCATTATTTTACGCATATCGATCGTGGAATTAGGCTGGCCGATAATATTCCTGATCAGCGGAGCGGAAACGAATTGGCCGATCTTATTCTGGATGGCAGCTGTCGCTTCGATCTCATATTTCTGGGTATAGCGGGCAAATTCTTTAACCCAAAAAGCCTTAACGACCGAATCTTTCAACTGGGCCACCACTTCCTGCCTCCAATCAACATCGGAAAAAAGCCGGTTAATGGAAAGCAAAGTTGATCCAGGAATTTCCAGCAAGGCTAAAATGGCATTGTTTAAAATATATTCCATTCTGGCTGACCAAACATCAGGCCATATTTTTTTGAAAACGCCCATCAGCCCGCCAGCCACTAAATGGCGGTATTCAAGAGAGACATTTTCCATAATATTAAAAGATATCGGCCAGTCCAAGTCGGATGGGTTGAAATAAATAACATCTTTGATGCGTTCTTTCGGGACAAATTCCAAAAGCTCCATTGAAGCTTCTCCGTGAGGGTCCACAAAGCCGACGCCTTTGCCGTTCCTGATATCCTGGATGGCCATATTCTTGATCATCTCTGTCTTGCCCATGCCGGTCTTTCCCACTACATAAAAATGCCGGCGGCGATCGTCGGTTTTGATGCCAAATTTTTTGAGCTGATTGCGAAAATTAGTTTGAGCGAAAAAATTGATCTCTTCCTTCATTTGGATTGGCTTAAACTGATATCTCTTCCCCTATGATAACATTATTCAATGGGCAATTCCAAGGGCGGACTGCCTTTTTTAGTTTCGATCCTGGGCAAGATAGCTTCAGAGACGGATTCCAAAGTCGGAAAATGAAAAATAGTAGCCAGCTCTTCAGTATTTAGGATAAAAGATGCCTCGCCTATTTTTTCTCTATCGCAAAATCTCTGATACATGATCCTTTTTTTTAAATAAGTTCTGGCTCCGACAAAAAAAGCGGGGGCTTGGACTTTAGTAGCTGTTTTGCCATAAGGTTTCAGGCCGTTCAAATTTTGGGTGTTGAACTGGTTGAAAAAAGCCATTGGGATTAATTTCATAGCGCCGAAAAAATTCTCTCTTTTGGCCACATAAACAAATCTGATATTAGTGGAAAAAGCCGGCTTGGAAATTTTTTCGCCGATGATCTGCACTACATCCCTTTCCCCTGGCGTTAATTTCATTTCCGAAGGAATGATCGGTTTCTCTCCCTCTTTGGCTCCCCCGGGGGCTATATTGAAAAAGATCAGATCAAAAAACTCTTTGAACAACGATTTTCTTCCAACCTTTTCCGGACGGCCAACCAATTTATTGATCTCGTCTTTTCCTCTTTGGACATAATTATCTTCTGCCACAGTGATCGGCCGGGTCATTATCTGGATCCAAAGCTGTTCTCCTTTTTCAAAACGGGCCAGCCCTTCCAGTAAAGCGGCCAAAGGCTCTATTTGTTTTTCCTCTTTCAACCCTTCGCTCTCTTGAAAAAATTGACGGTAAGTTTTTATCGGATAAGCATCGCTTTTCGACTGGACATAATCGCATCCCCAAATATCCCAATCTTTATTCGGCAGGCCCGAAGGAACATTTTTGACATAATCAGGAACCTCGGAGATCTCAACGGCCGGAAATTGAGAATAGACAGCCGATTCCACTGTCTTTCTTAAGGCCTTGGAAATACGGATATAAAAATGAGGCACGCCTTCAATACTGTTTATTTCCAAGGTGAAATAAAGCAAAATTTTTCCTTCAAACCATTTTTCTTTTTTGTTGGGCGGATCGTAAGTGCTCCAAAGCGTAGCAAAAACATTTTCCATTGCCTTGATCGGCTTTAATTCCTGCCGGGGCATCTTCAATTCCAATAAAATAAAACTCTGCTTGCTGACCCATCCGTTCTGTTTGAATTTGAGATACCATTCTTTTAACGGCTCAAATAAAATGATCGGCGGCAAGATCCACCAAAAAATCTTAAAAATTTCCCAGCAAAACGAAAAAAAGGAGCTGATCGCCCCGAAGATTTGATAAAGGATTTTTAGGGTTTCTGGGTCTGTCATTTAAGACAAGCTAATTTCCAACTAGAAAATTTTGAAATAAGATTAGAAAATTTCTTTCGGAAACTTTGAAACGGATTAGAAAATAACAATTTAATAATCCCACAAGAACGCTAAAATTGCAAAAAAAGATAACGCCTCTTTTAGGCTTCACGGATTTGATATCTGCCGGATTCGTCTTTGCCAAAAAGATTCTTGTTTCTTAAGCTTGATAAAACAGTTGATTCCTTCACGGCTCTCTGCTTGGCCACGATCTGGATGATCTCTTCTTTGGTGAGGGGCTGTGAAGCGTCTTTTAAAGCCTTTGCAATTATGTCTTTAACCTGGCCGGATTCATATCCCCATTCTTTAAGGGCATACATCCCCCTGCCGACTAAAACAAAATTATTGTTTTTGATCAGCTCATTATGAACCGTTTGAATATGCGGCGACATCTTTTTGACATTCTCCAGCCTGCCGTTCAATTGTTCGATCAAGCGAGAGATATCTTGAAAATGCAAAGGTTTATTTTCGCACTTTAGAACCATTCCTATTTTGTCTTTTATGGTTTTGGGACTGACTTCCGCCCAAGAGACCAAACCCCATTTTTGATCAACGGTTTTCGCCAAACGGCAGCAAATCTCCAGATAAGAAAAAAATGCTTCTTTTGCAAAAGAAATATTAAATTGCGTCTTTAGCTCTTTTTCGTAAATATCAAAAACTTCCTGTTCGGTTAATGTTTTTTCCAGTTTTTGAAACTTTACTTCAAACGATTGGCACAATGATTTTGCCAGCTCAAAAGTTTCCTTGTTGGAAGTCCAGACGGAATAACAGCCGTTTCCTTCATCAAGCCTTTGGAATAAAGGGCTCAAAGAAAGAATAAAGTAGGCGAAATTCTTGTTTTTTTCCGCAGTTAAATTAGCCAAAAGCTTATCCTCTCTTCTAATACCGCCGTACTGCTTTAAGACGGCTGAAATATATGATTCCAGATTTTTAAACTCTGATTCTATTTTTGGAGTTTTGATCTTCTCTTTCAGCTTTTTCAAGCTGTCATTTTCGATCTGCCTGACGCGTTCGCGGGTGATCTTATAATCTTTGCCGATAGCTTCAAGTGTTTCCATTTTTTGGCTTTCAGTTAAGCCAAACCTGCGCAAAACGACCTCTTTGTTGCGCAAGGGGAAACCTTCTAAAAGTTTTGAAGAAAATTTCTTAAAATCGTTATCCATGACCTTTTTTTTATACTACTTTTTAGTATTTTTGTCAATAACGAACCTGTGGATATCTTTACTGAATACCCCATCGGAAGCGCACTAAGAAGATCATCCCACTTTGTCATAGCTTCGCGTAGTTATGCGAAAGATGGCGGCAAAAGGGACGACCCTTTGCCGCAAGATCGGGGCTAACTCCCCAATCGCGGAGCCTATCTCTTTTTGCCGATTTTGGCTTTTTGCCTGCTATTACGAAAATTTAACCAAGCCACCAATATAGGCGTAGCTAAAAAGATCGAAGAATAAGTTCCGGTGATTATTCCCAAAATTAAAGCTAAAGAGAAATATTTTAAAGCGACTCCGCTTATAAAATACATGGCGAATAAGGGAAATAATACGGCTAAAGAAGTATTTATCTGCCTGCTTAAAGTTTGATTGATAGAGAGATTGGCTATCTCGGCAAAATTAATGTTCCTGGTCCTTTGAAGGTTTTCTCTTGTTCGGTCATAAACCACGATCACATTGTTGATCGCGTATCCAACCACTGTTAACAAGGCGGTAATGATCGGTATGGTAACTTGAACTCCGTAAAATTTTCCAAGGATGGAAAAAACTCCCAGCGGGACAACGACATCGTGGACAAGCATTAAAAAAGAAGCTAATCCGTAGATCCAAGGACTGACAGGCCCCGGAACATTCCTAAAGGCGAAAGCAATATATAAAAGCATCGCGGTCAGCGAAACGATCACCAAAAGGACTGTTTTTTGGTAAAGTTCTCTGCCGACAACCGGCCCGATAGCTTCAAAACTTTGCTCTTCAAAATTGCCGGTTTCTTTCAGTTTTTCAATGACTTTTTGATGGATGCCTTCAACTTCTTCAGACGTTGACTGCATTCTTAGAACAAGGCCTTTATCTTCTACTTGCTGGATAACGACATCGCCTAACCCCAGGTCTTTTATTTTATCTTGCACTTCTTGGGTAGCCGGACGATTGTCTTGGTATTTTATCTCCAAAACGCTGCCGCCGGTGAATTCAATGCTTGGCTTTAAAGGCCAGATGATCATCAAGGCAATACAAGAAATAATGACAAGCAAAGAAAAAACGAGAAAGAAATTTTTGTATTTAAGAAAGTTGATTGTCATAAAATTATTTCCAAAGCCAAGTTATTTTTTCTAATCTGGTTCCGACGAACAGCCTCAAAAATGTTCTGGTAACAACGATCGCCGTGAACATTGAAAGCAATATGCCGATGTTCAAAGTGGTCGCAAATCCTTTAACAAAACTGGTTCCCAAAAATAATAGAATAAAGCCAACCAGCAAGGTCGTGGCGTTTCCGTCGCGGATGGCCGGCCAAGCCCGGTTAAAGCCATCTTCCACGCTCTGTCCGAAGCTTTTGCCTTGTTTTAGCTCCTCGTTCATTCTGGTGAAGATCAGCACATTCGC
>Ga0172381_10002338_pt1 | contig 20988 bp, 13 predicted proteins | sample Leawel6488metaG_FD_119754 | JGI IMG/M metagenome (GOLD analysis project Ga0172381, IMG submission 119754) | Leachate microbial communities from a municipal landfill in Southern Ontario, Canada - Leachate well 64-88 metaG | ecosystem: Engineered > Solid waste > Landfill > Unclassified | place...
CAACACGGCCTGGTTCTGTGCCATCTGACGCCTTCCCTGGGAACCCGGCCCGCGATCCACGAGACCTCATTCAAGGGGGGTAATAGGCCATTCGGCGGAGGAGGATCTGTCGGACAATTCGCGGGGTGTGGACTTCAGACGATCAGCGGGGATAGTCAGGTGAAACGGAGAACGATCCGGCCATCGGTACCATTCTCGATCTGCCCGGCGATATCGTGGCAGAATGACCAAACGCGCAGGGTAGGCCCCTGATATTCCGCTTGGGGCAAGCAAAAGCCAGTCAAGCGCCCACGATCCCAGCAGATTTCACACCTGGCTGGTCGCCAATTGTTGCGTTACAAATAAAGATATCCTGGCGTCTGATGTCATCGCTCTGGGCGCTTCATATCCAACGGAGAGAAGACAGCGCAACCAGATGTCCAGAATTTGCTAACGGACTCTCATTCTTGAATAAGGACGGCTGGAAGGAGAGCATTTAATTTCACCCAGGAGCGCACGGCATGTCGGAGGTCTTCAGATAAATAATCGCACCATTTTAGTGCACTTATGCGGTGCATGCACCATTATAGCGATGCAAAACCAGAAAAAATTTCCACACCAATTACTAAACCATTTAATATCATAACGTTACAAATTCGTTGATGATGGCACGAATAATGCTTAATTTGCAGTAGGATCCTAGGGTTCCAGCCTGTAGAGGTGTTCGGACCGAGAGTTTCCACCCTGTTGCACAGGGTACACGGAGGGATAAAAACCCGGGAGATAACAGCTATAGCTGCTATCTCCTCTTTTTTTGGAGAAATAGATCATGAAGAAATTGAAAACATTATTGTTGACAGGAACTCTCTTGTTGGCTCCTTTCATGCTGACAGCAAATGCCGAAGCTGCACCCATAACACTAGGGCTAAGCAACTGGCCAGGTTGGGTGGCTTGGTATGTAGCAGAACATAACGGATATTTAAAAAAATACCATGCAAATTTTAGGCTGGTATGGTTTACCAGTTACATGACCTCCGTGGAAGCGCTGTCTGCTGGTAAAATAGATGCAAATTGCCAAGCCTTAATTGATACCTTGGCTCCGGTAGACAAAGGCGTTCCCATAAAGGTTGTTTTGCTGACCGATAATTCACATGGAAATGATGCGTTGATGGTAAGCAACTCCATTACTACGTTCAAGCAATTAGAAGGCAAGACGATTGCAGTTAGAATGGATTCAATTGAACAGTATCTTGATGAATATGCACTAACGAAAAATAATATTCCCACAACCTCTATACACTTTGTAAACATGTCTACTGGCAATGCCGCTGCTGCATTAATGGCAGGACGGGTAGAGGCTGCGGGAGTGTGGAATCCATGGATACAACGAATTGAAAATAAAAAACTCGGACACGCACTGTTTTCAAGCGCCAGTGCGCCTGGTGTTATACCGGACGTAGTGGCTGCGCGTGAAAGTGTCCTAAAAGCATATCCCCAGCAATTCGTAAACCTATCAAAGGCATGGTTTGCTACAGTAAAATTTATCAAGGACCACCCAAAACAGGCAGCAGCTATTATGGCACCCCATGTCGAGTTATCTCCAGCTGTATATTTGACTGCATTATCCGGGACGCGATTGTTTGGTCCAAAACTGAATATGGACGCAATGGATCCTGCAGAGAAAGAAAAAAGCATCTCTCTCTATAAAAGCACGAAGGATACGTCTGTATTTTTAAAAAAAGTTGGCGCGATTTCTGCCGAGCCTAACCCAAGTAATTTTCTTGATCCTGTATTTATTAAAAAGGCTGAAGGAAAGTAACAGAATAGTTACCCATCGGCCAGATGAAGTTGTGAGCGTTTAGTTTGGAATTCCACGCTCACAGCTCCACTTCCATAAAAGTGAGATCAGTCTATGATGGCATTAACTAATATAAGAGATACGATCCCGCGTTGGGTTTATGTGATACTCTCAGTAGCAGGATTCGTGATTCCGCTAGCTTTCTGGCAAATATTATCTGGCACTCATATTTTCAGTGCACTTTTTTTGCCTTCACCAGAGCGCGTATTTAAATCTTTTGGGCGATGGGCAGTCAGCAATCTCTGGGAAGATACCTATGTAAGTGTTTATCAGGTTGTTTCAGGCTTTCTTCTGGCAGCGGTAGTCGGCGTTCCAATTGGAATATATATCGGTACGTTTAAAATTGTTGAAGCGTTACTACAGCCTATAAATGATTTTGTTCGTTATATGCCTGCGTCAGCCTTTATTCCATTGGTCTTACTTTGGATTGGAATTGGTGAATCCGCAAAAGTATCAATTATTTTCATTGGTGTATTTTTTCAGATCATTGTTATGGTAGCAGATGCTGTAAGGAATGTTCCTCAAAAATATCTTGAGGCTGCCTATACTATGGGTGCCAAGAAAGGAGAAATTTTGAGCTATGTCATATTTAGGGGTGCGGCGCCTGATATATTTAATATTTTGCGGGTAAACATGGGTTGGGCATGGACTTACTTGGTGATTGCAGAAATGGTGGCAGCAGATAGGGGGCTGGGCTTTGCCATTATGCAGGCACAGCGTTTCATGGACACGCCAAAAATATTTGTTGGAATAATAATAATAGGGTTTCTAGGTCTGTTATTTGATTTATCATTCAGAATAATGCATCGCATATTTTTTGCGTGGAGCTACAAATGATAAGTACTGGTAGAGTAGAAATCAAAGGAATATGTAAGTCCTTCAGGATTAGAAAAGACAAAAAAATATCTACCTGGCCAGCCCTGGATAATATTAATTTAAATATCAATCCCGGGGAAAAGGTGATGATTGTTGGTGCATCTGGCTGTGGCAAATCCACCCTGTTACGCCTAATTTCTGGACTAGACCAGCCAACTGCAGGTTCAATAACAGTTGACCGAGATTTGGTAAAGGGACCAGGGGCTGATAGAGGTGTCGTTTTCCAGCAGTCGACTTTATTTCCATGGATGACTGTGTGGGACAATATAATTTTTTCTAGAAGATTGTGTATTAGCCTGAATGCGCGAGATGAACAAGTTTCCCGCGCAGTATACAGAAGCAACGCGTTAGTCACGTTAATGGGATTGGATCAATCAGTAGAATTGTATCCAAACCAACTGAGTGGCGGCATGCAGCAACGCGCCAATATAGCAAGAGCTCTGGTTTCCAGCCCGAAAGTTCTGCTGATGGATGAGCCGTTTGGCGCGCTAGATGCGCAAACACGAGAAACCATGCACAAGGTAGTTAACCACCTTTTTAAGGTAGAAAAAACAACAGTAATATTTGTAACGCATGATGTTGAAGAGGCCATTGTTCTGGGTGATCGTATAATTGTTTTGAGTGCGAATCCCGGACGTGTCGATACCACGTTTACGACTGAATCAGTAAATCGCGACGAAGCTGGAATGGTCAAGAGAAATGACGTCTCATTTTTTGAATTTAAAGAGCAAATACTATCACGAATCAGAGCTACTACTACGATGAGAGCAACTGATGATCTGTTGCAAAAGGTAGCTAAGGATTAGTTATTATTGAAGGCAATTAAAATAAAATATTTTAATATTTATTGCTTTATTGGTAAGTTATTTTAGGCGTTTACATGGTCAAGGAGAAAATTATGTCCGTAAAAGTTTTATGGGAGGATTCTATCCCTGGTGGATCACATGGTTCATTCATTATGAAACGTGATACAATCCTCAAGGTTACCGACATTGTTGGCAATGGAAATCTTGTCGCTCTTTTCTATAATATGGATAATAAATTAGAGCGGTATAATATGGCCGACACACTGAAAGCTCAGCATACATTTTTTCTGTCTAAGGGAAACGTTTGCTACTCCGACATGGGGAGGATTCTTTGCTCTATTGTAGACAGCTCCTGCACCTGGCATGATACCATATCTGGCATGAGTAACACTGAAACAATCACCACTAAGTATGGTGCACTCAACTATCAGGAAGCCCGTAATGATATGCACAGAAATGCTCAGGATAGTGTGCTTATTGAATTATCAAAATGGGGACTCGACAGGCGAGATTTGGTCGCAAATGTCAATTTTTTTAGCAAGGTCACTGCAAATGCGCAGGGCGTTCTCTCGTTTGTGTCGGATAACAGTAAGCCAGGAGACTTTGTTGAGCTTAGATTTGAAATGAATGTGCTAGTAGTTCTCGCATCCTCACAACATGTCCTTGATCCATCACCTCGCTATTCACCTAATCCATTTGCACTTACTTCGCTTAAATGTTCGTCGGCTGGACCTTATGATTTATGCCGTAATTTATGCCCTGAGAATGGAAGAGGTTTTTATAATACTGAATTGATTTTTAGATAGGGGTGGTTAATAATATGAGTAAAAATACTGTTGAACTAGAGAGTTGTAATGTGTTGTTCGACTTTGTTCTCGATGCGGGGGAATCATGGATACATGATGTCCGTGCCGGACAAACCTTACGTATTGTAGATTTGGAAGGTAACCAATCAGCAGATACCCTCATCTACAACGCCAACGATCCTGCTGATCGCTACAGTGCAACGGACACTATTATTGCCCAGCGCAACATATATCTAACCACCGGCAGTCGCTTACTTTCCATTGAAGGTAATTTACTCATGACTATTGTTAATGACACTTGTGGTCGTCATGATACCATTGGTGGCGCCTGTTCTGCAGAAAGTAACACGGTAAGATATTCTTTGGATAAAAAATTCATGCATAGCTGTCGTGATAGTTTTTTGCATGCTGTAGTTAATTGTAACTGCCATCTAGGGAAACGCGATCTCACAAGTAATATAAACTTCTTCATGAATGTGCCCGTGTCTGAAAATGGCGACCTGAATTTTGCTGACGGACTCTCAGGTCCTGGTAAATATGTCGATTTGCGGGCTGATATGGACGTAAAAGTGTTAATTTCTAATTGCCCACAGCTCAATAATCCTTGCAATGCTTACAATCCTACACCGTTACGGTTGATGATTTGGTGATTCACGGGGCGTGGCTGAGACGCCTCAGTCACCTTTTCTGCTTGCAGGACGGCCTGCCGAGATAACTATATGTTCAGTAAAGTCCTTATTGCGAATCGTGGAGCTATCGCGGTCCGAATTATTCGAACCCTTAGGAAGATGGGTATCCACTCTGTTGCGGTTTATTCGGATGCAGATCGCCTCAGTCCGCATGTGCTCATGGCTGACGAGTCAGCACATATAGGACCATCCCCCGCAAGCCAGAGCTATCTTCGAGAAGATGCCATTTTACGTGCAGGCATTGCTCATCATGTTGACGCCATCCATCCTGGATATGGCTTTTTATCAGAAAATCCTGATTTTGCTGCGGCAGTCGAAAATGCCGGTATGGTGTTTATCGGACCATCGCCTGAGCACATGCGTTCTTTTGGTTTAAAGCACACGGCAAGAGAAATCGCACACAAAACGGGCGTGCCTCTTCTGCCAGGTTCTGGGTTATTGTCCGATGTCGACCATGCCATGGTCGAGGCCAAGCGCATTGGCTTCCCTGTCATGCTTAAGAGTACCGCTGGTGGCGGTGGCATCGGCATGCAACTTATTTGGGACGCAGACACTCTGCAAGACGCCTATGCCCGTGTAGCTCGTCTTGCACGCGCCAACTTCAAAGAGGCTGGCATTTATTTGGAAAAATATGTCCAGGCTGCACGCCACATCGAAGTGCAAATCTTCGGTGACGGAGATGGACAGGTAGTCCATCTGGGAGAGCGAGATTGCTCGGTTCAGCGACGTAATCAGAAGGTAATCGAGGAAACCCCAGCGCCTAATTTGCCGACATCTGTGCGGCTCGCGCTTTGTGATACGGCGGTACGCTTGATGCAGTCGGTTTGCTATCGTAACGCAGGAACGGTCGAGTTTGTTCTTGACGCGGACTCGGGCGACTTCTACTTCCTAGAGGTTAATACCCGCTTACAGGTCGAACATGGGGTGAGTGAAGAGGTCAGCGGCGTCGACTTGGTAGAGTGGATGGTGCGGCAGGCTGCAGGCGAATCCCCTATTTCAAACTATGTTCATTCTCCACGTGGCCACAGCATTCAGGTACGGCTTTATGCCGAGGATCCAGGGAAAGACTTTCAACCTGCCGCCGGCATGTTGAGTGAAGTAATCTTTCCCCAGAATGCTCGAGTAGATGCCTGGGTTGAGGCGGGTAGTGAAGTCACCGCTTATTATGATCCCATGCTGGCCAAGATCATCGTTCTTGGCAATGATCGAGATGATGCTCTTGCTCTTATGGGCTCAGCCTTAGAGAGCACCAAAATTTATGGATTTGAGACCAACCTCGCTTATCTGCGACAGATTGTTGCCGATGAGGTTTTTGAGGCAGGGCGTCAGACCACCCAATATCTCACTCGGCTAGGCTACCATGCACCTACTGTCTATGTGATTGAACCAGGCGTACAGACTAGCCTGCAGGACTGGCCAGGGCGGTTAGGGTATTGGGATGTTGGTGTGCCTCCCTCGGGGCCTATGGATTCTCTCGCCCATCGGGTGGCCAATCGCCTGCTCAACAACGCTCCTGACGCAGCAACTTTGGAAATCACGCTGAGTGGTCCTATCCTTAAATTTAATGATAACTGCATTATTGCCGTCACCGGTGCTGAGCTACCACTGACCCTTGACGGACAGCCATTGGATTTGTGGCGCAGTCATTCGGTGTGTGCTGGCAGTGTTCTCGAGTTTGGCAAACTAAGTGATATCGGTTGTCGGTCTTACCTGGCAGTATCTGGTGGTTTTGACGCACCGTTGTACTTGGGTAGTCGGGCAACGTTTAGTCTCGGACAATTTGGCGGTCATGTCGGTCGTATGTTGCGTACTGGTGATGTGCTGCACATTGGTTCCAATCCCCGGGCGTGCCCTGACGTGTATGTAGATAAGGCAGTACGTCCGACTTATAACAAGCACTGGGAGATCGCTGTACACTATGGGCCACATGGTGCGCCTGATTTTTTTACAGCAGATGATGTAGATATGTTATTTGCCACAGACTGGGAGGTGCACTACAACTCTAATCGGACCGGCGTCCGACTCATCGGTCCACGGCCCCAATGGGCTCGCAGCGATGGGGGGGAGGCTGGATTACATCCATCCAATATCCATGACAATGCCTATGCTATAGGCGCGATGGATTTCACCGGTGATATGCCGATTCTCCTTGGTCCAGATGGTCCGAGCTTGGGCGGTTTCGTCTGCCCAGCAGTGATTGTTGCCGCAGATCTTTGGAAGATGGGCCAATTGAGGCCTGGTGATACAGTACGTTTCCTATCCATAAGTTTAGAAGAAGCTACCCGCCTGGAGTTAACCCAAGACACGGCAATTGAGAGCCTTACGACCCCTCTGGACCCGCCAACTACCGCATCACCAGTCCTGGAAGCACCTATCGTTGTCCCATCAAACGCTCAGGAAAATGAAATAAGCGTGGTATATCGTGTAGCGGGTGACAAGTATCTACTCGTTGAATATGGGCCGCCGATCTTGGATCTGGAGCTGCGTTTCCGTGTTCACGCGTTGATAGAAAACCTGCGATTGCGTTGCCCGGCCGGCATTGTTGATCTGACACCGGGCATCAGATCCCTACAAATTCATTATGATAACCGTGTATTATCTCTGGCCGAGCTCCTTGAAATGCTACGCAGTGCAGAAGAGGAATTGCCTGCGGTGGATCTCATGGAAGTACCCACACGTATCGTATATTTGCCACTCTCCTGGGACGATCCTGCCACCCAACTGGCCATCGACAAATATATGGCTGGAGTACGTAAAGACGCTCCCTGGTGTCCGTCCAACATCGAGTTTATCCGCCGTATCAATGGGCTGGACAGCATTGAAGAAGTGCGCAAAATCGTGTTTGACGCTAGCTACTTGGTACTAGGCCTAGGCGACGTGTATCTCGGAGCACCAGTTGCTACCCCCTTGGACCCTCGGCATCGACTGGTTACTACAAAATACAATCCAGCACGTACCTGGACACCGGAAAATGCTGTGGGTATCGGAGGGGCCTATATGTGTGTTTATGGTATGGAGGGCCCTGGCGGTTATCAATTCGTCGGTCGCACACTGCAAATGTGGAACCGCTGGCGGCAGACTGCGCAATTTACGGACGGTAAACCATGGCTCCTGCGTTTTTTTGATCAGATCCGCTTTTTTCCTGTTAGTACGGCAGAACTGGAAACCATCCGTACCGACTTCCTGCATGGGCGCTACGTTCTGGATATCCGTGAAGACACTTTTCGGATTGCAGATTATCGTCATTTCCTGGCCAAAGAGGCGGATGATATTGCCCTTTTCCGCGACCAACAACGTCAGGCTTTTGCCGAAGAACGTGAGCGCTGGATCCAGTCTGGCCAAGCCAATTGGATCAATGACGTAACGGTGGCTGAGGACACCAGTGACATTGATTTGAATCTTGCCGCAGGTGCGCGATCGTTGGCTAGCCCTCTTGCGGGTAGCATATGGAAGATACTGGTTAAAGCAGGGGATCACGTTCAGGCCAACGACACGTTAATAATTTTAGAATCGATGAAAATGGAGATGACCATTGAGGCACCTTTCTCAGGGGTGGTTGATCGTCTGCTCTGTCGCGAGGGCGAAGCAGTGAGTACAGGACAGAACATGCTGATACTAACGGAGACTTGAGTGAATTTGGTTAAACTCACACGAGGCTGAAAATTCGACGCCATTCCAAATCCAACAAGACCACCACGAGAAAAGTTCTTTTTAGATTTCCACGTTGTGACAGTCGTTGGATCTATATAATCACGAATGGCACCAATCAATCTGGTTCCGCCGAGCAGAATCCGCTGGAGGTCTAGCAGCATTCAGCAGATTCCGGGTCTGAAACAAATTCGTCAATAAGTGTAACCGTGATACATCGTAGTGGTGCGTACCTCACTAAAATAGTGCATTAGCCACTCCGAAGGTGGATTGCAGAATTGCAATCTCCTCACCAGAAGCCACCCCACCAAGTAGCCATTTGTGAATTATTTGCTTTTATTATCAGTATATTGAGTGACCAATAGCCACGATGGCTGCACTGTTGAAATGCGATTATCTGCTCTGGCATGCGCTTTGCTTGCATTCCTTCTTGTATACCAGAAGGAACACTAGATGCCTAACCATACCCAAACCTGCCTGACTCTAACGGACTGGCGTGAAACCTTCGATAGGGACTTTAATGAGGGTGCCACACAGCTCCGGCGGCATGTTGCTGGACTAAATCCATCGGATCCAGTTTGGATCAGCCTGATCAGTCGCGAAATGCTGGATATGGAAATCACCCGCGTTCGTGCCTTGCCGATTGATGCGCCGTTGCGTGGCGTGCCGTTCGCCGTCAAGGACAACATTGATGTGGGCGGTTGGCCTACCACCGCCGCTTGCCGTGAGTTTGCGTACGAGGCGGACGCAGATGCGGGCGTGGTCGAACAGCTACGGGCTGCCGGAGCTATCATGATTGGCAAGACCAATCTGGACCAGTTCGCGACAGGGCTGGTAGGCACGCGATCGCCTTGGGGCGCGGTGCCAAACGCCTTTGACCAGAGGTACGTATCGGGCGGTTCGAGTTCAGGCTCGGCTGTTGCTGTCGCCAGAGGTTGGGTACCTTTTGCCCTTGGCACGGATACGGCTGGGTCAGGTCGGGTTCCGGCGGGTTTCAATAATATCATTGGGGTGAAACCCACACGTGGACGCATTAGTACGAGAGGCATCGTGCCGGCGTGTGCATCCCTGGATTGCGTAGGCATCCTGGCCCTGACCGTTGATGATGCCCATCATGTTTTAAATCTTGTCACCGGGCACGATCTGCGCGATATCTGGTCACGGCCGACGCCTTCTATCCCAGTTTTGAGCCCGACCGTTCTTGGTATCCCGGACGGCACCGAATGGTATGGCGATCAACTTCAGGCCGAGGCATGGTCCCAGGCCATCGCACAGGCCCAAGCGGCTGGCCTGAAGCTCGTTCCAGTAGATTTCAGCCCTCTTTATGAGCTGGCCTCCCTGCTGTACTCCGGTCCATGGGTGGCGGAGCGCACTGCTGCAGTTGGAGATTTTCTTGCGCAGCACACAGGAGTAGCCAATCCTGTCGTGGAAGGAATCATTCGTGACGGTGAGCGATTCACGGCGGTCGATACTTTTCGGGCACAGCATCAACGCCAAGCCCTGTTGCCACAGATTGAAGCCATTTTCTCACAGGTGGACGCACTGTTGGTGCCTACAGCGCCGACTTTACCAACCATTGCCGAAGTTGAGGCCGATCCGGTTGGAAAGAATGCGCAGTTGGGGCGTTATACCAATTTCGTCAATCTCGCCGATCTCTGCGCACTCGCTCTACCTGCCGGTCTGCGCGCCGATGGCTTGCCCTTTGGTGTCACCGTCATCGCGCCCGCTTTTCGGGACGCGGCGTTGCTGGCCTTTGCTACCCATTGGCAGTTAATCATGCCCTGGAAGCTGGGGATATGCGACCACATGGCGCCGGCGCCCCATATTCATGATCCTCAGCCCACAGGCATTATCGTGGCAGTGGTCGGCGCCCACCTGCGCGGTGAACCCCTCAATCACCAGCTCACCAGCCGCGGGGCCAGCTATCTGGAGACCACCCGTACTGCATCGCACTATCAGCTCTTGGCACTTGCCGATACCGTGCCGCCAAAACCGGGATTGATCCGCACCGACATAGACGTTTGCGACGAGGGTATCGAGGTCGAACTGTGGTCTATGAGCGAGATGGCACTGGGTGGATTGATGCGCGAGGTTCATGCTCCGCTGGGCATCGGCACGGTGATTCTCCGTGATGGTCGTGCGGTGAAAGGCTTTATCTGCGAGGGGCTGGCTGAAAAGGGCGCCCGCGATATCACCCGTCTAGGCGGCTGGCGTGCCTATCTGGCTAGCCTTGCCAGCGATCCAAAGGAAAAGGACCATGGCTGATACCTTTCGCAAGGTCTTGATCGCCAATCGGGGCGAGATCGCAGTGCGCATTCAGCGCAGTTTGCGCCGATTGGGTATCGCGAGCGTCGCCATCTATTCAGAACCTGATCGTCACGCGCGGCATGTGTTGGATGCTGACGAGTCGGTAGGACTGGGTGGCCACAGCGCTGCGGAAAGCTATCTCCAGGCAGAACGGATTCTCGAGATCGCCGTACAGACCGGCGTCGATGCGGTTATCCCCGGCTACGGGTTTCTGAGCGAAAACGCGGACTTCGCGGAAAACTGCGAACAGGCCGGTATCGCCTTCGTCGGCCCGACTCCTGAACAGATTCGTCAGTTTGGCCTCAAGCATACGGCCCGCGCGCTTGCCATCGAAGCTGGCGTTCCGCTCGCACCGGGAACCGGGCTATTGATCGATGTGGATCAGGCTTGCGCCGAAGCTGCGCGTATTGGGTATCCGGTCATGCTCAAGAGCACGGCTGGTGGTGGGGGTATCGGCCTGACCCGCTGCAATGACGAAGCGGAACTGCGTCAGGCCTTCGCTTCGGTGCAACGACTGGGGCAAAGCTTCTTTGCCAACTCCGGGGTATTTCTGGAGCGTTTCGTCGCCCGCGCGCGGCATGTGGAGGTGCAAATCTTCGGTGACGGCCAGGGCCGAGTGCTGGCCTTGGGCGAGCGCGACTGCTCCCTGCAAAGGCGCAACCAGAAGGTGATCGAGGAAACTCCGGCACCGAATATGCCTCCGGCAACGCGGGAAGCGTTGTTCACTGCGGCCGAACGTCTGGGGAGGACGGTATCCTACCGTAATGCCGGAACGGTTGAATTCATGTACGAAGCGGAGCGTGACGCTTTCTATTTCCTGGAGGTAAACACCCGACTACAGGTCGAGCATCCGATCACCGAGATGGTCACTGGTATCGATCTGGTAGAATGGATGTTGCGCACAGCGGCAGGCAACCCGCCAGAACTCTCCCGGCGTCCGGAATCGCGGGGAGTAGCCATTGAGGCCCGTGTCTATGCGGAGGACCCCCTCAAGGACTTCCAGCCATCGCCCGGTTTGCTCACAGAGGTCCATTTCCCCGAAGAGGTGCGAGTCGATAGCTATGTCGAAGCGGGCACTGAGGTCTCCAGCTTCTACGATCCGATGATCGCCAAGCTCATCGTGCATGGCGAAGACCGTGCGCAGGCATTGGGAAAATTGCAACGCGCCCTGGATCAGGCCCGCATCGGTGGAATCGTCAGTAACCTCGGCTACTTGCGCCAGATCTCCCGCGCATCATTGTTTGTCGATGCCCGGTTATCCACAACTGCATTGAGCGACTTCCAGTATCACCCCCTGGTGGCCGAGGTGTTGGACTGTGGCACCTACAGCACCATCCAGGACAATCCCGGCAGGGTCGGCTATTGGCATATCGGTGTGCCACCTTCCGGACCCATGGATGACTACGCCTTTGATCTTGCCAATCGGCTGGTCGGCAATCCAAAGGGCGCGGCAGGACTCGAATGTACCCTTGTCGGCGCGAGGGTCCGTTTTCACGTTGAGACCCACATCGCTCTGACCGGTGCTCCACTCAAGGCCACCCTGGATGGTCAGCCCGTAGAGGGCTGGCGCACCATCTTGGTGCGCGCCGGACAGGTGCTCGACATGGGGCGGGTGGAGGCGGGTTGCCGTGCTTATCTGGCCGTTGCCGGTGGTTTTGATGTGCCGGTTTATCTCGGTAGCCGCAGCACCTTTGCCCTCGGACAGTTTGGCGGACACGGCGGGCGGCCGATCCGCACCGGCGACATGCTGGCACTGGGAACGGCTGTATCTGCAGTCGCAATGCTTGAAGTGCCTGTACCGATGATTCCCCAATACGCGCAGCACTGGACCATCGGTGTGCTCTATGGTCCCCATGGCGCGCCCGATTTCTTTTCTCCCGAATTCATCAACCGGTTTTTCTCCACCGACTGGGAGGTACATTACAACTCCAATCGTCTCGGTATCCGTCTGATAGGTCCCCGTCCGGTATGGGCCAGGTCGGATGGCGGCGAAGCGGGGTTGCACCCATCCAATATCCACGATACCGAGTATGCCATCGGCGCCATCAACTTCACCGGCGATATGCCGGTGATTCTGGGTAAGGACGGCCCCAGTCTCGGTGGTTTTGTCTGTCCCGCCACCATTGCCAAGGCTGAACTGTGGAAAATGGGACAAGTCAAGCCAGGCGACTGGGTGCGCTTTGTGCCCCTGGATTTCGCCACCGCCCGTCAGTTGGAAGTGCTTCGGGATGGCGCCATCCAGACCTTGACTCCACTGCCTGGTCTTTGTCTGAATCAGCCTCCGGCCTGTCTACAGGGGGAACCGGTACTGGATTTGCGTCCTGCCCAGTCGGGATTGCCCGGGGTCACCTATCGTCAGGCTGGGGACAGTTATGTCTTGCTCGAATATGGGGATAACGTTCTGGATCTGCGCGCGCGTTTTCGTGTGCATGCATTGATGGAGGCTCTGAAAGCGCGTGCCGAACCGGGCATTGAGGAGCTCTCGCCCGGCGTGCGTTCGTTGCAGGTGCGTTATGACAGCCGGACCATTGATCAAGCGCGCCTGCTCGCCGTGTTACGAGAGATCGAGGACGGGCTTCCACCAATCCAGCGTATGCAAGTGCCGGGACGCATCGTTCATCTTCCCCTCACCTTCGAGGACAGCGCGACTCTGGACGCGGTCAGTCGCTACCGCCAGTCGGTGCGAGATACCGCACCGTGGCTGCCGCGTAATGCCGAGTTCATTCGCCGTATCAATGGGCTGGAGTCGGTTCAGGAAGTGATCGACACCATCTACGACGCTTCCTATCTGGTGCTAGGTCTGGGAGACGTCTACCTAGGAGCACCCTGCGCGGTACCGGTCGATCCGCGTCATCGTTTGCGCACCTCCAAATACAACCCCGCGCGCACTTTTACCGCCGAGGGCACTGTCGGTATCGGCGGGGTGTATATGTGTATCTACGGTATGGACTCTCCCGGCGGATACCAACTCGTCGGTCGTACTCTACCCATCTGGAACACTTACCTGCGGAACCCGCAATTCATGAATGGCAAGCCCTGGTTGTTGCGCTTCTTCGATCAGGTTCGCTTCTATCCGGTCAGCGAGGAAACCCTGACACAACTTCGGGATGCGTTTCGCTACGGTCGCCATGAGATCCGCATGGAGGAGACGGTCTTCGACCTGGGTGAGTATGAACGATTCCTGGAAGAAAACGCAGAGGCCATCGCCGCCTTCCGGTCACGTCAGGACGATGCCTTCGCACAGGAAATCACTCTGTGGTCGGAGGAAGAACGTAGCCCCGAGGCAGTGGTGCTGGCGTCTATGGAACAAGACATGGGCCTCCAAGAACATGAAATCACGGTTTGTGCGGATATGACCAGTAGTGTCTGGAAATTTCTGGTAGAGCCAGGGCAATCGATTCAGTCTGGCGAACCGCTGGTAATTCTGGAAGCCATGAAGATGGAATTCACTATCAGTGCGCCTTGTGCCGGAAAGATTACCCGTCTGCAGTACAAGACGGGAGATCTGGTGAGCCATGGTATGCCACTACTGGTTATCGATACTGAGGAGTAATGACGCTATGCATAACTACGCCACAGAAAGCGACGCACTGGTCCCGCTGAACCGTGCGGAGGACACCTACCGACGGTTAAAAGAGGATCTGTTCAATTTCCGCCTGCTGCCGGGCGACGATTTCAGCGAAAACGAGATTGCCGCACGCATGGAGGTGAGTCGCACTCCGGTACGCGAAGCACTCTTCCGCCTACAGCGTGAAGGATACGTAAGCGTCGTGCCTCGAATGGGTTGGCAGGTACGACCACTGGACTTCGAGAAATTCGATCAAATCTACGAAGTGCGAATCCTTCTGGAAGAATCTTCCCTACAGCGCCTGTCGCGTAAGAACAAGGTGTCAAGTATCGGAGCTTTAATGCAGACCTGGTGTTGTCCGCCGGATTTGCGGGAAAGCAATGCGAAGACCGTCTGGATGCTGGATGAGGATTTCCATGCCGGGTTGGTGGCGGCAGGGGGGAATCCAGAAATATGGCGTATTCATCACGACGTCATGGAACGGTTGCGCATTATTCGCCGACTGGACTTCACCAAGCCAGAAAGAGTCTCTGCGACCTATGAAGAACATGCCGCGATTCTCGAACAAATCCATCGCGGCCGCATTGGTGAAGCGCAGCGACTCCTGAGATCGCACATCGATGCTAGTCGCCTTGAAGTGCGCAAGATCACCCTGAGCATGCTTTACGAAGCCCGACTCGAAAAAGTAACACCTGATAGACGCGAACAATAGGTAAAAGTGCGGGATATAAATCACATTTTTACACCTGCGAAAAATCAAGGAAATGAGATGAAACATAATACATAAATTTCAATGAGCCGATATACCAGTCTTGTGGCTAGTCGTGGTCAACCGGATGAACAGCGACATTTAAGGAGAAACATCATGGTTACAGAAGTAAGAAGGGGCGCTGAAAAAAGGGCCAAGCGACTATTTAGCGGGTTTGTAAATAACCCGGTTCTTGAAGATTATTCGTTACGTTACGCACCTTCTGGATTTCGCAAGTGGTCAGAATACGGAGTCGCGATGGCGGCGCTGGGTAGTATTGCCTATATGGCAGATCTTGCCATTGGTGGTTCGCTGGCCATCCAATATGGCTTTACCAATGCTTTTTTGGGCATTTTGACAGCTGCGATTATTATATTTCTAACAGGCATCCCAATAGCCTACTATTCATCAAAATATAATGTTGATGTTGACCTTCTGACGCGCGGTGCAGGCTTCGGGTATCTTGGGTCAACGATAACATCCGTGATATATGCCTCGTTTACTTTTATATTCTTCGCGCTTGAGGGATCCGTGATGTCCCAGGCGTTCACGCTTTTCTTTGGTATACCCATCGCCATATCCTATATTATTTCCTCACTGATTATTATACCTTTGGTGGTATTCGGCATGACGGCGCTGTCAGTAGTTCAAAAATGGACAAATCCGATTTGGATCAGTCTATTCATTATCCCTATCGCAGCAATACTGATCAAAGATCCTCAGACTGTCGCTACGTGGATTCATTTCGGTGGCATGTCTCCTAGCGGCGCAGGGTTCGACCCATTGCTTTGGGGAAGCGCCGCCGGAATTGCCCTTTCACTTATCGCGCAAATCGGCGAGCAAGCAGATTATCTTCGTTTTATGCCGAATATTAAACCAGCCAAGAAGTGGACATGGTGGTTTGCCGTCCTAGCCGCTGGTCCTGGTTGGGTAGTTCTTGGTGCCACGAAGCAGCTTATGGGCTCCTTTCTGTCATCTATTGCCGCAACACACGGAACCCCGCTTGCCAAGGCCAATGAACCAATTCATATGTATATTACAGGTTTTGGATATGCATTCCCGGCAGCAGCACTGATTCTCGCCGCTATTTTTATCTTTATGTCACAAATCAAAATCAACGTGACTAACGCTTACTCCGGATCACTTTCGTGGTCTAACTTTTTCTCGCGCCTAACCCATCGCCATCCTGGACGAGTGATCTACATTTTCCTCAACGTAGGTATAGCCCTCACCTTGATGGAAGGCAATATGTTTTCGGTTCTGGGTACCATCCTCGGATTTTATTCAAACGTTGCTGTCGCCTGGATTGGAGCCATCGTTGCAGACTTGGTGATTAACAAACCTCTTCTTAAGTTGAGCCCATCTTATATTGAGTTCAAGAGAGCCCATCTCTACAACTTTAATCCTGTAGGTTTCGGTGCGATGGTCATTGCCTCTATTGTGTCGGTGGCTGCCTTCTTTGGAGCATTCGGTCCCTGGGGTGAGTCATTCAGTGCTTTTATTGCTTTATTTCTTGCGTTCACGCTTTCGCCGATAATAGCCATCATAACGAAGGGAAAATACTACATTGCGAGAGATCCGCACTATCACGCGGGTACACATCACGATATACTCAATTGCGTGAGCTGTGGTTTCGAATATGAAAAAGAAGATATGGCATGCTGTCCTGCACATGACGGTCCAATATGTTCCCTATGTTGCTCCCTGGATAAGGAATGTCAGGATATGTGTAAAGACGTTGGTAGATTAAAAAATATTCCTGTGAAGTGCGCTTGATATTACCTCTATTAAATGGGTGTACTGCGGCATTTATTCCCGTTGATAAATTGCCACTAGGAGATTTTATAAGGAGGATAAAGTACATAAATAAGGTCACATAGTTGACATACAAAGTCTAACATCGCTCATGAAGCTGAAAAACCAGGACCATCCGAATAGATACCGGTCATCGGCACACCATGAATGCTTACTGATAGCGTAATATCTGGCCTTTCTGTCGGTGATTTTTATATTGAGTCAAAAAGCTACATTTTCTCAAAAATTAAATATAGGAGCCTTAACATGTCAAAAAGAACAAAATCTATTGCTTTCGTATTTGGCTTGCTATCTGGGCTTTCCGGGTTAGCATACGCAGATGGTTTCTCCATTCCACCACCGCTCAAATTTAATGCCGGCCCCCTAGGAGAGCTTGACGTCCAGGGTGTTGCCTCTGCTATGGGTTTTGCACAGACCAACCCTGCTGGCACAGGCCTCAACGGTAAAAATTTTGGTGCCGCGATAACCAACGGTTTGATATCCATCAGCAAGCCTACCGGCCTTATACAGTTTTATCTGACTGCCGGGGCCTACAATTTTCCGAACCTTGGGCAACCCTTCCATTCCGCAAGTACTGCCTTACAAGACTTTACCGCACTCCCGTCTGCCTATATGACCATTGCGCCATTGAGTAATTTTTCTGTTAGCATCGGACAGCTTCCCACACTGATTGGTTATACCGGAACACTTGATTATAACCGCATGAATATAGAGGGCGGATTTCCGTGGACTATTCAACCGTCATTTAGTCGCGGCATCCAGATCAACTATTCCTATGGGCCGTTATCTGCATCGGTTTCTTGGAATGACGGATATTTTTCCAATCGTTATAATGTAATATCGGGCTTGCTGACCTACACGATCAACCCGGAAAACTCAGTTTCCCTCTACGCAGATGGAAATACAGGGCATACAGGCACGGTCAATGATGTGAGCACTTTACGCTTCTCCAAGAATGGTTATGTAGATAGCTCACTGGTATACGATAATAGTAATATTTATGGTCTTTACTACACCTACAGCGGTTCGAATTTTACCATAACTCCGGAAGTGCAGTACATGTACACTCCGATCAATCGGGCTTTTGGTACGACTCAAAGTTCCAACGATATCAGCGCCATGATCCACGCAGACTATTATCTCACCAATAACTGGTCTATCGCAGCTGGTGTCGACTATGAACACGCAAATTCAACCGGTGAGGGTACAGCGGCGACGGGCGGCTATTTTGGTTACGGTGCAGGATCCAGCGCTTTCGGTGTAATGATCACACCAACGTATGTAGATAACGGGTATTTTATACGTGATGAACTCTCTTATGTTCACCTCACCAACTATTCCTCTGGTTTCGGCGCTGGTAATAGGCCTGATCAGTTCAGAGATATTCTGGAAACCGGGTTTTGGTTCTGATCGAAGACGAGTAATATAAGTAGCTGACCCCAGAATAGCGGGGTCGGCTTTGGTTTAAGCACGTTCAGCACCGGAACGCAATACCTGTAGATTCATCTGCGCAGATGTTGCGTTCTGCAATAATTTAGGGGCCATGTTCCCCGCGCGCTATTGGAGGTCCATACGGCGAGTTTACTCAATGGGTCTTTCTCCTACTATCACTGGATGTCCGGCTTCAGTCTGCTGCCGACCATCAGGACTCAACGGCGGCAGGGCAGCGTCGTAACCAGTCATTCGATATTAGGCGTGAATATAGATCAACGCCTCCAGCGTCTAATCATACCTGCGCAAATAAAGAACATACCATTTGCGCAATGCCACGAGGCTCCAGATAGTCTCAACCACACCAAATGGCCACGTTCCTGCAAGAAAACCGTACGCAGCCGAACCAAGGCACGAAATAGCAAAAGCTAAAGTAAACCAGGATGATCTTGATTCCAGCGCATAAAATAGCATCATCAGGGTTACGACCGATGCTCCATAAAGTGTCAGCATAACTCCTGCGTCATCATATTCTCAGGTTCCTCGTCATTTCAAGTGGGTAGCCTGAGATCCATGTTTGCAGTCGATCCCAACCAACATCTACGACATCTTGCAAAACCGGAGAGGTTCATACATGTCTAAACTTCAGGCTTTGTTCATCATGACTCCATTCTCTTGGAAAAAGGAGCCTCCTCAAAATCCGGGGCGGTTCAGGGGGCAGGGGCTTTGCTCATGATCCTTACCTTCTCCGAAAACATCTGGCCAGTCGAGCTGGAAGATGGCGCGCCGATCTGCCGTGGCTTGACCCGTCTCCATTATCATTCTATCGTTTTTTGCCGGACCTGAAAGCAAAAAGGAGATAGCCATGGACCAAGATCTTCAACATGCGCATTGCGTACCCTGTGAGGGTGGGGTTACGCCCCTGGATGCGGAACGGGTAGGACTTCTATTACGCTCCCTACCCCAATGGCAAGTGGCGGAGCAGGCGATCCGCCGGGAGTTTCGTTTCAAAAACTTTTACGAGACCATGGCCTTTGTGAATGCCGTGGCATGGATCTCGCACCGGGAGGACCATCACCCGGACCTGGATCTGGGTTATAACCGCTGCGTCGTCCATTACAGTACCCACGCCATTGGCGGCCTTTCGGAAAATGACTTCATCTGCGCCGCCCGGGTGAATGCGCTGCTGACATGACGGGGGCGGGAAGGCGCGTCCGTGAGGCGCTTATCGCCTTGCTCCTGGCGGCGATCCTTGGGGGTGCGCTCTGATTGTGGTTGTAGCCAGGGGGGGGCGACTCGTGCGGATTGCCATGCGGACCGCCTTGCGCTGGGCCTCGCCGTCGAAACGCTCGCCCCGTTCGATGCCGAGATGGGCCACGGCCATGACCGGAGTGCTGACCTTGCCCTCGATCAGGAGGTGCTGAAACTGGATCATGCCCGTGATATCCATGCTCAACCGGGCGAGATCCTGACGGTAGATGCTGTGCGCTTCTTCCACTCTTGTGCTCCAGCCCAAGGCCGCCGCCCGTTCCCAGATCTCCCGCTGCTGGTCATTGTGAGGCAGTAGGGCGGGTGGGATGGTGGCCAGACTGGGTGCCCGGAAGTGGCGAAGGAGCGGTGTCTGTCAAGGTAGATACCGTCTTGATGACACCTATGCAAGAGCTTTTTCAGGATCGAATGGCTGACCGGATTTGAGGACCCCATAGGCGATATGCAGGAGTTTACGCATAGCAGCAATAATTGCCTGCATAGGACGCTTACCTCGGGCGAGCAAGCGGCTGCAGAAAGCCATAATTACCGGATTGTAGCGTTTGGCGGTGAGTGCTGGCATGTACAAGGCTTTTCGCAGGAGCACATTGCCGGTCTTCGCAATAGGGCTTTTCCCGGCCCACTGGCCAGACTGTCGGATGCGTGGATTGAGCCCTGCATAAGCGACCAATTGTTTTGCTGAGCAGAATCGCTCAAAGGGACTGATGAACGCCAGTAAGGTGGCAGTGGTATTTTCGCCAATGCCGGGAATGCTCAACAGCAGTTTCTTCTGAGATTTGAGGTCTGGATGATTGTCGATATGCTCCTGGATTTGTCGGCGTACGGCGTCGACCTGCTGGTTGATCGTGACCAGGACCGCATCAACCTAAATTCGGCAGTTACTCCTGCTGAAAAGGCGTGATCCATTTGATAGAATTAGGCTTTCCCTGATGATGGAGGCTCACCCTATGGGTGAAGAAGAAAAACATCCGCAAAAGGCTATTCCGGCGGCAGTACAGGCCATGATCGTAGACACCATGGGCGGTCGCGTGCAGGGTTCCTGGGACAAGGCATCTTCTGCTACCTCCTTTGGCCAATTGGTGTTCTTTGCCGAGTTTCTGGAGACCAGTGGTCTGTTTGATGCTTGGGTGGAAGATGGCCCATTGATCTACCACAGTCCCAATGCGCCGCAGAAACGCGATGTACTGG
>Ga0172381_10002339_pt1 | contig 20981 bp, 22 predicted proteins | sample Leawel6488metaG_FD_119754 | JGI IMG/M metagenome (GOLD analysis project Ga0172381, IMG submission 119754) | Leachate microbial communities from a municipal landfill in Southern Ontario, Canada - Leachate well 64-88 metaG | ecosystem: Engineered > Solid waste > Landfill > Unclassified | place...
CACGGCTGGCGCTTCTACTCGGGAGGAGGATAGGCGAGACCAACCGTGCGGGACCATTTTTTCGTTCACGCTCTTTGCCCTCCCGAGTGTTACGCGCAAAGTATACTCTCTCCTCAAATAAAGTCAATAGGGCAGTTTAGGGGCAGAAGCAATCATCGTTGCGCGGCAGTATGTTACGGATGAAAATAATTTTGCTATGTAAAGTGGGCTTGACAAGTGTAAAGTACCGTGGCAATGTAAGTATGCCTAACGCAAGATGATAAAATAGATATGTGTTAGTCAACTACTCTCCGAACACGAGGTCGCCCACCGGAACCAGCTTTTTCATCGCCGCAATCTGCGCTTTGCGCTTGTCGGATTGATTGTACTTCCACGGTATAGACCCGAAAGAATGCACGAGCGCCCATATAATCCCGCGCCGTATCCAGGAGTACCCACACGAAAGGGTGTAGATCATTTCTGATAGATCATAGTCCGCAAGGTCACGCGGGATGTCCTGTATCGCATAATCCCTGTCGTGAAGTATCCACGCAGGCATAAGCTCGTCACGGCGGACGATATTCTGGAAGATGCGGGGGATTGAGCCGCCATCTGAAAGGAAATGGTCAGGGAGACACTTTTTCCTTCCGTCTGAAGTCGTGTAGGAGAACCGCACCTTGTCAATGGGGCACTGATGCGAGCGTATCCAGTCCTTATTGATATAGGTGGTGCGTAGCGTCCCGTGGAAGCGTCCCGGCATCATAGCGGCTTTGCCAACCTCATTCCCACCAGCACTAGCCCGGTCACGGCGATCACCCCGACGATGGTCAGCCCTACCCCGCCGCCGGAGCTTTCAATAAGCCGCGCCGTCCAGTCCCTGCCAGTCGATGTAGTAATAGGGATTTCGTTATGGAGTCCTATGCTTCCTGTCTCAACCCCCTTGTTCCCGACCGGGACAGCCGTACACCCAACCAAGAACACAATAATAAGCATTCCTGTTATTTTCAGTGGTTTCATTTGCCCCTTCCTTTCAGGCGCTTGGCCCCTTCCTCTAGGAGTTCTAGGATGCGTTCCTTGTCTTCCTTGTCGAGACTGTTCCACTTGTCAATCGCTGAAGCAATTATCTTTACCGCTTGCCGGATGCCGATTTTAGCCGCGAATGTCATCCCTCGCGGGATGGATAGTTTTATCATGCTGTATCTCCAAGGAGGATAGGGTTAGGATATACCGCCCAAAACTTGTCAAACGCGTCCCTTATTTGTTCTCCCCCTAAGAACCCCCTAGATTTAGATATAGAGAATAGAGATAGATGTATCTTGTACTTTTCGTGTAACCTGACCTGTAACCTTTGTAACCATACCTGTAACTACGTCTGTAACCTTTGGGGCGTTCCGTAGGAGTCGAACCTACGTCGAACGGGCCACAGCCGAGCGCTCTGCCGTTGAGCTACCGTCCCATTTGTCCCCTTATAGAATAAGCGCAAGGGCCGCCGCAATTGCACCGCAAAGCCCGGTTATCTCTACCAGCACTTCCGACGTATTGATCTCCCGCTCGAATACATACGTCTCGGCACCGTCGGCGTCCCGGCAATGGAGTACATTCACCTTCCCCCACCCCATAAAGACAATCTCATTCGGTGGCATCGGGTCGCGTACAACCGCGCATCCGAATGCGTTTATTGACAAAACGCAAAGTATAGCACAGAATGCCCGACGGATCATACGGTCGATATGCTCCTTATGGCGTACCGAAGCCGCCTGAACAGTGGCGGGAGAATCATTATATCCTTCCGACAATGCTCTGCTATCTGACCTATTGCGTACTTGTCCCCCGACAGCGCCGCACGCTGCCATATCTCCGGTTCTACCCGCCCCTTCTCCTCGCCTCCGGCCCCCTTGATATGCAACAGGTCTGTGATGGTTTTCAGGGAACAACTGGTGTATTTCGTCGTCTTGAATACCGGCTTTGCTATGCGGTACAGATCGCAATGAAGTTTACCGGCGAGCGGGGCAAGGTTCCAGTGCAGCGCCCTTGAATTGAGGTACCGAACATCAAAGTTTAGGGAATTGAACCCGATGAGAAGGTCGTACTTGTTTAGTTCGGCAATGATAGACTTGACGAGTTTTCTGTCGTCGTGCCCCCGCCTCCCCTCACTTATCACCATCGGCTCCCCGCCTTCAGGCAGTACCCCCCCGCAGATCATTATTCCGAACGATGGAATCAGCGACGAACATTCCAAGTCAAAGTATGCAACTTTCAGTATGATCGCCCCCCTTCAGTTAGATGAGTTTCGCTACTGTTGCGGTGATGACAGCCGTCGCAATAATCGCGACAAGCGTGTCGAGCCACTTGCCCTTGTTCATTTCGAGTTCGTGGATGCGCTCTCGATTGTCTTTTCCGACCGGGCAATTCAGGCCAATCTGCCCTTTTATCTCGTCAATGGACTTGGCAATAGATTCGAGGGTCGCGTCAGTGCGGCCTCTCCATAATCCATTTGATTGCGGCTCGAAGTCATTTGGCATAGTCTATGCTCCTATAATTTTCCGCCGAGTGACCCACCCAATGATGGGCCAAGCCCGCTCAACGGCCTTTGTTTGTTCGGATGGCGATAAGTCTGAACGCCAACTCCGAATAATGCAGCCCCCGCAATAGGGACAAGCGCAGGGTCTTCATTGTAAAGATCGTATGCGTCTTGCATTACCATTGGGACAAAGCGCAATCCTGCTTCCTTAGGGATATTTAGTTTCTCTCCGAATGGACCTTGTTTCCTAAGAAGAGTAAGCATAAGAGACGCGACAGGGGCCATCTTGTACTCAAACGAACGCTGGAGTAGATCGGCACGGGTAAGCGGCTTGTATCCTTCCCCGAGGACTATCTGCTTGTCCCCTGCCGTGCTTTTCATTGAGTTGTAGTACATCCGAGCGGCAAGAACAACATATTGCTGATGTCCAGCCCATATATCGACCCTGGTATTTGTTCCGGGGACTTTTAGCTTCATAAAATCAGAACCGGTCGGGTCGGTTTCAACGTCCATCCCGGCGAGTTTCATCATAGAAACAACTGTTATGCCCTGCGCTCCTGCGGCGAACACCGTCTTGAGAACTTCCTTCCTCACAAACGGGTCTGCCTTGACATAATAAACAGGATTAAGAAGCGACATTCTCGACGCCATAAGTCTAGGAGAAAAGAAAAAAGAGTTTAGGAAGGTCGATGCTTCCTCAAGGTTCCCGAACCAGCTTTTTAGTTCTCCGCGTCCGGTTGCCCTATTCACAAACCCTGCGATACCTTTTACTAGGGCGGGGTCTTTCGCGGGGTGGCGCCCCATTGCAGTTGCTTTCTTCAGCATATCGTCAAACACATCTGCCCGAAGCTTGTTGAGGAACCCGACATACGCACGCTCGGAAGCCTTTATCCCTCGCCCGATAAGCGGGATTTTAGCTGCGTAGTTTGACATAAACCGCTCTTCCATCCCTTCCAATGCGCCGCTGATATTTGTGACGGCAAGCCCCGCCTCTTCCATTAGCGGGAAGGTTGGGCGGTTCCGTATCTCCTCTTGTGCGGCTTGGAAGTTTTTATCGCTGAATATATACTTGAACATCTGAGCGAAATTGGGCCAGAATTGTTTTGGTTTCCCAACCATTACTGCGCCCTGCCTAAACGGGGCAGAAAGATCAAACGATGCCATTACCGCCCTCGGGACATTAAGGGTTTCATACATAAAATCCTTCATCTTGGAAAGCATCGGTTGGTGCTTTATGATTTCATCCGTAAAGTCTGCGCCAAAAACCTTTTTGAGAAGGTCTATCTCGCTCGGTTTAGGAACGCCACCCCCATACTCTCCGAAGATTTTTGCAAGTCCTGTTCTCGCCCGTATCGTCTCGGCATACGAAAGGCCCTTGCTGGCCCCGCCTTCCGCTATCTCCCTAAACAAGGAATCAATATCTTGCTGCATAAGCTGGCCCCGGATAGACTCAAACTGCGCCTTTGGCAGAGGCCCCTTGAGTTTGCCGAGTTCGGCGTATAGCCCGGATTCTCCCTGTACCTTCTGCCCCATATCCTTTGCCGCAGCAAATCTCTTGGCCCTTTCAGCAGAATATAGTTTCTCTTGCTGAGGACGGCTTATTTTTGCCGCATTCCGCAGGGCATAAATAACCTTGTCCTTTGGAGTAAGCGGCATCCCCTCCGTATTGTACATCGCAGGGGCATAATTGCCAGCGGGCTGAGCCACCGGAGAAGGCGGTTTAGTTACTATGGGAGTATCGCTCGCATACTCTCCGAACTTCGGTTTGAACTCTGGAAGCTTGGGCTTGGCAACATTGGAGAATAATTTGCCCTTGGCCGCCTTAACTCCAGCCGACACTCCGCGCAATGCCAATGCCTGCGCCGCCCCTGCCCCTGGCTTCCCGCCATTGGCGAGGTTTACAAGCTCAAACGCCATCTCATTGCTTAATGGTGTCCCCTTCGGGATTAAGCCATTTGCGGCAAGAAGTTCTCCGACAAGAACCCCAAGATTCGCGACTATATCAACCGCTTTTTCTTTCAGGTTTTCGGCGGGGGGGACTTCGGCCTTTAGACTGACAGGAGAAAGCGTCTCGCCGCCGGGGAGAAGATCGTCACGAGGCGTCTTTTGCTTTTTCTTCTCTTCATCTGTGGGGAAGTACGCTTTTCTAAACATCCCAAGGAATGTACTTATAGACGGGTTCTCTATCATCTCCTCGGAAATTGCGGCACCGCGGAGAGTTGCATTTGCGATGTTCAACTGCTCGGGGATATTTGCTGCGGCGTTATACGCCTGTTTGCCCAGTCTGCCAATAAGACTCGGCCTCTCTCCCCCAGAATCAACCCCTATTTGAACTTGATCGGGAGGGATTGCCGTGTTTATTCGTTCATTTTCAGGGGATACCATTTCATAAAAATCAACTGCGGACGCTTGCTTTACCATCGAAAAGAAGTCAGTGGATTTTGCCTTGGCCGATCCCTCGGCAACCATATCAGCAAAATCGCCTGGCGGTGTGCTTTGTTGATTCTGATTAGTTACTATGTCAAAAAAATCCATTTATTTGACTCCAGACAAATACTCGTCTCTTGCCTGCATTAACGCCTTCTCGTATGTCATCTTGGGATTGGCTTTCATTATCTCTATGGCCCTTTGTTCTCCCCACGCATTTATCCTTGCTCTCTCGTCCTGTTGTCCGGTTGCCGCCTGATTGCCCGCCGAAGCCGCGCCTGCTCTCATCCCCGGCTGGCCGGAAGGGCCTTGCAGAGACGCGGGAGAAGTCACGGAGCCGGGCTGATTCATTTCAGGACGAACATTGTAAACCGGATCAGACAATCCCCATTTTTTATCAATCTCTGGATCAGCAAGTCCAACCTGAATCATTGCGTCCCACATAAAATCAACAAGAGCCGTTCCCTTCCTAGTGATTGTATTTTTTGGGTCAGGCATGTTCTTGCTGATCATATTTGCCCGAGCTATTTTAGCTGCTTCCTCAAGTAATTCCATATGAGTAGTATTGTTAGGATCAAGCCCCTTCACTAGACCTCCGCGCAAAACAGAGTCGATAAAGGTTTTGGTTTTTATTTGCCCGGCAAGATCGGCTTCAGAAAGTCCCGTTTGTGCGGCCAGCTTTCTTTTTTCTAGCGGAAGACTCTCTACTTTTGCCTGTGCTTCCTCAAGTTCGGGGCTTGTTATCTTTTGGCCTATCTTTCTTTCTACGGCTTCCCTATAAATTGTTGGAGTATCTTTTTTCCCAGACCTCAAGATCATATCTTCTAATGCCTTATCATCCTTTTTCGCCAATTCGTGATACTTGAAAAAATCCCCCGGAGTAGTAATAAGCCCCTTGTCTATGAGAAGATTAAATCCGCCTTGGCTAAGCGGGTCTATTTTCTGGTCCCGCATCTCTTTGATGGTTGATGCGAATAATGCCTCCTCTTCTTTTGCTTCTTGTCTTTCTTGAAAGGACAATAGTGACGACAGCCCAAGCCCCCCGCCCCCAGAAACGCGAGAACCAAAATCCATCAATCCAAGTCCAGCGGCCTGCTTGAAGTCCATAGTTATTTTCTCCTTTCCTTTCTATGTGCTCAATTCTGCTTGTAAATCTTTTTCGCTTATAGCAATTTCCTTATATATATTAAAAAGAATGTTTCTATAAATATAATACTGTTTAGGATGATATTTTTTTAGGTATCCTGCTTTTCCGTCGTCCCACCACGCAGTACATCCAAGACATTCAGGCGCACTTATGGACTTAAAAGTATCGTAGATTGGATTATAAGGAGCGTTTGTTTCTTTAAGATACTTAAATACATCGTTATGGCTCCATTCTTTAATGGGGAGGAAGATGGTATAAAACTCCGTTTTCCCATCCGCGGGAAGCCTCCCCGTGTCTGAAAGTTTTGTCCCACGAATAACCAAGTCTACTTTATCCTCTATCATTCTATTATGCAAAGGCAGCATAACATTATAGTAACAACAGTCGAATCTATTTGATACCTTCATAGCGCTCATTCCAAAATGAAGGCCTATTTCATGCGATCTAGCAGGGACAAGATCAGACGGATACCCGTGCAATTCTCTCCACTTTTTAACATCTGATTTTATAGTTATGAATCTTGGAATCCATCCCTTTACTTTATCAATCACCGCATGTGTTTCAGGGCATCCATCCCCTGTATCAAGATAATATACCACAACCTTTTCTAATTGATCCTTCAATAGATAAAGACACGCCAAAGAGTCTTTGCCTCCAGAAAATTGAAGGGCGACATTGCTATACCCAAAGAGATCAATCATTCTTACTACGCGAGAATAGCCGCTCCCCCTATGGTTGCCCCTGCTCCAAGAGCCGCACCTCCCAATTCAGTCCCTACCCCTAACCACGGATTTGTACCGTACTGTGTCCCGCTCATTTGCTGGCTTCCCCACGAAGTACTGTACCCACTATTGGCGTTTATGTCCTGCTGGCCTATCATATTCAGGTACGGCATAGCAGAAGTATTGAGGACATTAAGCGGGTAATTCATCTCGTTCCATTTCATCTGGTATTGCTGTCCGGCGATGTTGGCTGCTTGTTCATTTGCGCCGAGCGCGCTCACCTGGCCCTGAAGCATAAGGTTTTGCGCGTTTATCTTCTGTCCCCACTGGTTGAGCCATCTGTTCGCATAGTCCGTGCTGACTTGCTCGGCCTGTGCGGTCGCGCCCTGCATCGTCCCTAGGGCCGAAAGCTGCGTGTTGTACTTGTTCGCTGTCTGCGTGCCGAGGACAGAACGCATAATGTCGTCCCGACCGCTCGCTATCCCGCGCTCGATCTCGTCACGGGCAGCCGCCGCCGCCGGGCCGCTCAGTCCCCGCGCCTGTATTTCCTGCTCGATCCCACGCCGCTGTTCCCTGAACGAACTGGCGAGGTTCCCTGCATTGGCGTCGACAATGGCCTTGATCTCGTTCCTGTCCATTATCGGCTTATCGTAAATCCCTTTCGCCTTTGAATACACCTCCTGAATAGACGATTGCACGAACTTGTCGAGAGGGAAGGACTTCATCTCATCTGGCTTTACGGCGGTGGCGAAACTGGTCAGAAGGGTATCGGCAATCTGCGCTGCACGATCTTCATATTTTGACATACTATCAGAGATAGACTTGGCCTTCCCCGCCGCCTCCTCCGGCTTGAATATGTCGGCAGACCTAGTGACATACGCCTTGAAATAGTTATACAGACCGTTTACCAGCTCTTCGTAGTTTTTTGTTCCGAGGGCATCAATGGGGGACTTGGCCCCCATCTGCTTGGGAGTAAGAGACAGACTCCCCCACTCGCCCGAAGAACTCTGCTCGCCAGTCTTTGTTCCGCCACTGCTCATATCTATCTCCCTGCCCCTCGAACCAACGCATACTGTATGAATGTTTCGCCCGCCGGGGTAAACCCGTCGAGGACCGCTTCCTTCTTCCACCCCATCCGTTCAAGATATTGTCTTGTCACTGTATTGTCCTCTTTCACCCGCGCTATTACCCTGTGACACGCATCCGAATGCGCGAGCAACCATTTGAAAAACCGCCAGTTTCCGTATCCCTTACGCCAGCGTTCGGGTAAGTAGAACTCCTGTAGCTCGCATCGTCCCCACCGGGCCTCGCTTATATTGAACGACCCGAATCCCGCGAAGTCTCCGTCAATATACCTTACATAGCACCGTATCCACGGCGTCAAGAAATACGTTGCCAGTTCATTCGGCGTTATGTATATCCCTTTCTCTCTCGCGTCGGGACAATCAAGCTCTTTCCCGACAGGCAAAATATCCGTGAATAGAATGCCCCTTGTTACAATCATTACCTTCACCAGCCCTCGCATCTCGATGCTATAGCGGCTCATATGCCGTCCAGCCGAGCACCGAGATGAAGCAATAACCCCCTGTGATGTCCGGATAATCACGGACCTGATACCAGAAACGGTGATACGAGTTGTTGCTGTCCCATTTGGCGCATATCGGTATGACCTGCGCGCCCGCCGCACCAATCTTCGCCCCCGTTATATAGAGGATTGCCATGGGGCACGACACGTTGTCGGCGTTCCAGGAGGTGTAGTTGGCGTCATGGGGTTTCAGGGCGACCTGGACGATTGCGCCTGCCGGGCCGGTCGCGGTCGTCACGACCTGGACGAACGCGATGACGTCCTTGCCGGTCGCGCCGCAGGATATCTTGTCCTCTAGCCGGCACGAGACCCAGGCATCTTTCGTGCTGACCTGCCAGTAAGCGTCCGCGTATGTCTTGTATCCCGCCATGGACGAGAAGTTGACGTTGGACACGGTGAGCGGGCTTGATATGCTTATGTCTTTCCCGGTCACGCTGCCGTCGATTATCTGGCTCGACCCCACGCTGTTCGCGTCGAGAGCGGCGACGTTGTTCGTGTAGGTGAACGCCCCATGGTCGCCGTTGGCCATGTTGGCCGCCTGTACCACGTCGTCGTCGAGCGATGCGGCATTACCCGAATAGGTGAACGCCCCATGGTCGCCGTCCGCCATCATCGCGGCTGTGACCTTGTCATCGTTGATGGTCGTATAGGACCAGGCCAGGGCCACGTCCCCATTGATCGCCGTAAGCGGATACTGCGTCGGCACGCCGCTCGCGTTCCCGACGATAATGTTACCCGCCGTTATCTCCTCCATCTTCTTGAACTCAATCCCCGCAGAGTCTGAAATGACAAGGTTCGTGATTGTCTTGGCAGCAATCTTGGCGAGCGTCACGGCGCCATCCGCAATCTTGATTGTCGCTATCGCGCCTTTTGAAATCTGGTCTGTGGCGATGTTGTTGACAGAAGCCGTGACTTCCTCAACAAGTGAAATGAACGTGTCGGCATACACATACAATCCATCCCCGAAATCGCCTATCTTCGAGAAGTTGAACGTGTCGCCGCTTGCCGACTGCGCGGCAAACAGAATCCCCGCGAGTAATCCTATAATCCTTTTCATCCTCTGAACCTCCTTAATCCGGCAAACGATATGCCGATGTTTCGCAGTGCGAATGACCTGTCTGCAACAGCACTCGCATTTTCATTCTTGCAGTAAATCCTTAGCTGAGCACAATCGCCAGTGCATTTCTGACTAAACCGATGCTTGACGGTCTCGAAGAACCGGGCAGCATATCTCGCTGTCCCAAGCACGCCAGCATTGTCTTTCGCCGTGTACTTGTCGTCCGTGCTCCCAGACTCGCTTGACTCATGCTGATACTTCGTCGTCCCCGCCCTAGACGTTCTTATCCTGAACACTTCCTCGCGCTTGTTGTAATCGAAAATCATACTGCACGTCGGGGTGGCGGAGGTCGGGAACGCATCTATCCCAATACTGATAAACCTTTTGGTGATAAGCGGAGCATCGAAATAGATGTATCCTGAAAGCAACGTGCTTTCTATTGTCGTCCCGTTGAAGTCATTACCCAGCCCCATCTTATGTATGATGCCTACACTGGAATCCCCGATAAACGCCACTTCCTCGCCCTCGCGCCTGCTCTTGGCAAAGCAGCTTACGCCGAATGAATGAGGCCCAAGCCACGCGCCCGGATAGAGCACATTCCCTTCTGCGTCTTTTATCGGATACCGGGTATCAAGCTCTAGCGTATGTGATTCTATCCCGATAGAATAGCTATAGAAATACCTGGACTTCCAGAAGTATCCGCACGCCTTGTTGCAATCCGAGTCGGACATATCCTTTACTATAGGCCACACATATTTGCCTATGCCGGACACGCTCGCACCGTCACTGACATAGAAATCGTCGTGACCGCGCCAGAACACATACCCGTTGGAAGAAGTCGCCGCGCTTCCTGCGCCGCTTATCCCGGCTGTCCTCGAAAGGAATATCCGGCTAAAACTGTCTACTCCATACCCGCTTACCGCCTGTATGCTTGACTGGCACAAGACAAGAAGCGCGCCGTTCCTTGCGACCTTGAGCGCGATTATCCTATCCTCCATATCAAGGACATACGCAGAACTCACCGGGTCGCCTGTGCCGACATTGCCGGGGAACTGCTCGTATTTGTTTATCTTGCTGATATAGAGATACGTCTTATGGTTCGCCACGCCGCCAATGAACATATGATTATTCATTATCGCGTTGCACGATCCCGCGGGCGGGCGGTAGTTATCATACTCAATCTTATTGGCTACGCCGGGAACTATATCGCTATACGCTGAAAGCTCGAAGGTGTAGGTGCCCGTCGACCCCGTATCCCCAGAGTCATCCGCATCTCTTGAAAGCGCCTTGCTATCAAGCCAATAAAAAACATTCCCGTCGCAATCCGTCACATAGACGTTTATGTTCGTGTAGAGGTCGAGCGGGTCAGGAGCGGTTATTGAAATCGTTATCTTGTCAGTCCCGTCGTTCTCAACCACAACCGCTGTTTCAGTTGCGTTTGGGTTACCCTCCCCACGCGCCGCACCATCTGTAATGTCAAGGGTGAATAGGAACTTGTAGGTTCCTTTCGGCAAGTCTCCGCCGGTGCTCACGGCGGTTACAATAGCCGTCTCGACAGGGACCGGGATGCCCGTGGTCCGCAGCTTGTTTCCGTCCGCCCACGCAGTGTATCTGTATGCCGTAAGAGGATCATTCTCTTCCGACCACGCTTGAGAATTAGAGAAGAACACAATGTCGTCGTAAATCGACCAGACCACTCTTCCGCCCGCGCCGAAGGTTATCTCTGTGCAAGGAGTTATTTCTGATGGGGTATTAGACGGCGATGTTAGCTCATAGAAGTTGCCACGATACAGGGCAAGATTGTGGTTGACATTCAGGTCATCGTACCTAAAAAGTCCATCCACTACAGCGCCCTCATCTTCTGAAATTGTAGTGTACGCGGAGAATCCCGGCACGACCTCCATCATATTGCTATCACCGAAAGTATGGTTTGTGAGAGTGATAGCCATATTCGGGGGGAGAGAGTTCGGGGCATCCACCCTGTTTATCCCACCGTAGAAGTTCGGGATATTGTAGTATTGCTGTTCACGCGGGATCATTTATACCTCTAGTACGGAGCCAAGTAGTCGTCGATAAAATCTATAACGTCCGGGCCGTCCTCAATCGCCAGTTCGTTCCGGCACATATTGATTGCCGTGGTAAATCTGCCAAGAGACTCCTGCGCTTCCTGTGGCGCGAAGTGATCGACGTCTTTCAGTTTGCCCCTATAAATGGCATAGGCGCAAATATCCTCCCACCACTTTGCCATATTCGAGTCGATGAGTTCATTGAATGCATCGTTTACATCCATTTTCTTTGGCTCGTAGGAGTAATACATCGTGAGCGTTCCAGCAGTAGAAGGAGTCGGCTGGAGGCCAAGCACATTCTCCCAAGGGGAATAGTAAAGCCACGACGGAGGCCCCTTCTGGCTTTCCACCGACCGGCTCGGCTCACCGTCGATTACCTCTCTCTTGCTTATTCTCTGAATAAGATACCCTGCGCTGCCGTCGTTGTACTCGGCATTGTCGATCTTGGGGTCGTACTGCGTCCTGCCAGAATTGAGTTGGTCTGACCCGTTGGGGATGAATACGAGCGGGAGGACAGCGGAAAGTGACACGCTGTCAGTGTTGGCGGGCCACGCATAAGCTACCTTGGTTTTCAGGCACCGGGTTTTCCTTGCGAATAGCTTGACGGCGTAGTTCAACCACCGGGCAATCTCGGCGTTCGTGAAGAATGACTCTACCGGCTCACCAAGCTCGCTTCTGACTTCTTCGATCATTTCACTGAATCTTGTTCTCTCAGCCATAGTTACCTCAGCACAAGGTTATGAGAAAGCGCGGGGGCCGCTTCATAAGCGGGAGGGGCGCTCGCTACTCCACGGGAATCCCGCGCTTTCTCAAGTTGTTTCTTGGCGGTTATCTTATGCCCGACAACCTTCTCCCACTTGGCGAGAAGATAGGGGTAAAGCGTGTTCTTGGTTGGGTTATCCCAGTTCTTTTTGAGCCACAGATATTCGTAAAGGTCAAGCCATTCCTCTGCGCGTTTGTTTATGTCGTACCGCTCAGCCGTGAATCGAGCAGACTTCCCGATCGCCTCTCTATCAAGCTCGTTTTTCAGAAGATGGGTTAGTTTTGACTTTAGTTCGTCCGGAGTGTCGAATAGATAGCCATTCGCTCCATCAAGCACAAGTGGATTATATACGGGACTATTGCTCACTACGCACGGCACGCCAAGCGCAGCGAGTTCAAGGAACTTTATCGGGCTTTTGCAGTCCGCGAAGTCGCTCTGCCGAAGCGGGATAATGCCAATATCCGGTCTCGCACGATGCACCCTGTACGGATGCTCCTTCAGGTCGGCCCAAGGATACTTCTCTACCTGCCCTTCAGGGAACGCATCGAGAAACGCCGGAGGGCAGAATCCCATAATCGAAAGGACAAGGTTCTTATCGCTCTTGATTATCTCCGCGAGGACATCACGATAAGGGAGAAGATCAAGGTAATGGCTATGGCCGCCCGACCAGAATATCCTAGTTTTCCCGTCGCCTTCTATCTTCAGGTCGTTGCGCCAGGTATTCAGGTCAACGCAGTTCGGAAGGACAAACACATTGTCGTTGAACAGCCGAAGTTTAGAAGCCAGCTTTTCGGTTGTGCAGGTAAGGGCATCAGCGTTCCTATAGCAATCGCCTATGCCCTCGAGCGAGCGCGTGTTCCTTGAAAGGTCGAACCCGGCCCAACCATTCTTGTAAAGGACAAACGAAAACGGCGGGCTTTCCTTTTTCTTGAGTTCGTCAAGAGACGCATCCAGATGTGCGGTGGGGTATCCTTCCTCTTTCATCCCGTCTATGAAAATCTGAAGTTTCGCAAGGCACTCGTCCTTGTTGTCGAAGTTACACGTCACTTCACCCGCGCCCATTTCCTTGTACTTGGGATTGTCAGGATCAAGAGCAAAGCTCCAATCGTCAGCATCGACTATACACACCTTCCCGAGTTTCCCGAGTTCGCGCATTCGCCCGGCGATTTCGGCGCTGCTTATCCCTTGGAATATCAGCACGTCGCTCATCGTCATAAGGACATCGGTTGCCGCCCAGTTCATCCCCTTTTCCCAATACTTGACATCGGCAATCCCCTTGTCGTGGAGAATGTTCAGGGGCGATTTCAGGCGATAGTGGGCGCATCCGCCATCACCCGCACGCCACACCGCCAGCATAAGGCGCTTGTGGTTGAACCGCTCGGGATCAATATGCTTGTTGTCAAGGAACCACACGAGCGACGGGTTGCCGTTGATATGATTCCATTTCGTCCCGCCGTCAAGACATTTCCTTATGAAATGCCAATCGTAACTGTACTTCCCGCCGGGGTGCCCGTGTTTCGGTTCCCCGCTTTCGGGATCGTCCTCGTGCTTGTAAGGGCCGTACTTGTCATATAGTTCCCTCCGGTACACTGGCTCCCCGAGGTCAATAGCATTCCATTCGGGCCGAGGGGCGGTTCTTACTAGATACAGCTCGGGGATATTCTTATGTTTCAATATCGTGTTCCCGTACACGAACCCAAACTCTTTGTTCCTTTCGAGAAAGGTTGCAAGGATATTCAGGTGGTGAGGGAGGAAGAAGTTGTCGTCAGCGAGCACGCACCAAAGCGGCTCGGTGGATGCCTTCAGCCCTTCGTTGAGTGGCGTCACGCCAAGGTCATTATGATTCTCTGGGAGGTCTATAACGACGCGCTGGCCAGACTTCATCGCCTTATCGGTTTTCGCCCGGTGCTTGAGATAATGAGATGTCTTGGGGTCGCCGTCAACGACGATGTAGTGCCGCCAGTCCCTGCGCGTCTGCGCGTCCAAACTGTCGCACACTCGCTCAAGCCCGGCTATTCGGTTATATGTAGGGGTGATAACAGCGACCGTATAATTCACTTCGCCATCCTCTCAAGATCACATTCCGGGTGCCTATCAAGAAATGCTTTGCAATACTTATCCCGCCTCTTGAAGTCTCCCTCGATATCGGCTTTCTGCATCAGCAGAAGGTCGGGATCAGTGGAGAGATAAATCTTCGGGATACGCATAACGTGCTTCAGTTCTCCGTCTTTCGAGTAACCCTTGCGGAAGAAGGATTGCGCCCGAGACTTGTTCTCCTCGTATATCTTCCGCCTGAACTTCGGGTCCGCAATAATCATCTTCCCCTCCTGCGGTAATGCGCTGGGGAGGAATGCCCACTCCCCAGCGACATCACTGATCCCCCTGCTTTAGCAATTCGAGCAGAGGTACTTCCCGTTGCAAGCTTCCTGCATACAGCGCAGGGAGAGTGCAGTCACAACCGCCCCGGCCTTGTACAGACCGAGACTCGGCACCTCACGGGTATGGGTGTCGATGTACTTCAGGATCGTCCACTTCGACTTGTCGAGGAAGAACGCCCTGTCATACGAATCGCTCGGAGCATACGCCGCCGCCAGATAGATGTCATACTCCAGCGTGCAACGACCGAACGAAGACAGGTACACATCCACGACATCCGTCAGTACCGACTGCCCAGCACCCATTGCGATCTGCCGGGTGTTGGTGCCCGTGAAGGCATCAGCCGCGAGTTTGAGCTGCGGACTCATCACGACCATATTCGGCGAGGACTTCCCGCCCGTGACGATTCTCTGCAGCAGACTGTTGAACGCCGTGACGCTGAACTCAGCCGACGAGTTGCCCGTGGCAATATACGTCTCGATCCACGAGTCGATACCGCGCATGGTAGCCGCCGTCGCGCTGTCACCAGACGCCGAGGTGTTATAAATAAGCGCACGCTCGATGTCCGTCATATGCTCAAGACCCGCAAGCATCGCCTCGTGGGCGTACTCGTTTTCCACGCCAGCCGCATCAGCAGCATTGGCGAGGTCACCGGTCTTGAACGTGTTAGCCAGCGTCTGAACCCAGTTACCCACCCGAGTTCTCGCTTCACGAGCAGTGAACGTGAAGTCCTGAGCGTCCGACCATGCGTTAGGCTGGAAGGTCGTCAGCGTCTCCTGAAGCCACGAGTGGTAAATGTTATCGATCTTCTCCGTGGGAAAGGCATTGACGAACTTGCACTCGTTGTGCGTGATATTCGTCAGCTTATCCCACAAAGACTCTCTAATCTCAAGCTGCCCTGAACCGTAACCAGTATATACGGTGCGGGCGCCGGAACTAGGAGCTGCCATTGTTACTTCTCCTTGCCCCATCCTGTGTTGCTATTAGCGGCCTATATTTGGATGGTTCTTCTTCACATACGCAAGGAACCAGTTGGGGTCATCTCTCTCAACCACTACGGATTTCTCCTGCGGCTGAGGCCCTTTAGTCGGTCCCGGCTTCTCCATCCTCTGTGCGGCCTTTCGGCTGGCTTCGTCCACGGCTGCTTTCTCCTTTCCCTTGCGCACGCCATACGCTTCCTCAGGATACGCAACAGCATACGCCGCGAGGAAGGGGTTTTTGTCGATGCCACGCGCCCTGTATTCCGCTCTGACTTTCGCGTAACACTCGTCGATTGCAGGATCACGAAGATTGACTCCCGGCAGCATATCCTTGGCTTCAGCGGCGAAATCAAGTTTCGCCTGATGCTCATTGAGCATTGCCTGTATCTGCGCGGCTGTCATATTCTGGTGATACTGAATCTGTGTTATCGGATCGTCAACGATCTCAGGGTGGGCTTCGAGCTGCTTTTTAAGCAAGTCCCTTCCACTCAGGTTTTGCTGCTGCCCAGTTTGTATGGCAGCGACAATATCAGGGGTAAGCATTCGTTTCAGGTTAGCCAATTCCTGCTTGGCCTGCAACAGTGCCGCCCTTGTGTCATTGAATCGCTTGGCATCAACCGTCGAGTCCTCAACGCGAGGGGACGGTGCATCCGGCGTGCCTGCCTGCCCTTCCTCGGAACCAGTCGGAGCCGTTTCCGCGGGAGTCCCACCATCGACAAGAGCCGCATCAGCGGGAGTCTCGTCAACGGTAGGAGCCGTTTCCACGGGAGTCCTATCCGTTTCCATTCGTTACCTCCTTCTTCACTTGCCCCTCACCCTCTTCGAGAAGCCTCTCCTCTCGAAGGAAAACAAGATTCCTCTCGATTCTCCCCGCCCATTCCTCCATCTCCCTATAGGCCGTAAGCATCCCGGCCTTCTTCTCTAAATCCCTTGTGTCAAGAAGCGACCTTATAACCGCATCTATTCTCTGGCTCAACGCCTCGCTAAACACTTTCCACGCCGGACTTGCCACAAACATCTTCGCAAGATTGTACTTGCGGATTTGTTTGTCGATATGGTCAAGCATCTCCTTCGCCCCTTCGTCCATTGACTATCTCCTCATTCCGGTGTTTGGCCCCTGCGACGGCATTGCTCCTGCCGCTGTCCCCTGATTCTGTGCTGGCTGCGCTTTCGCTGGCGTCCGGTCCCCCTGCGGAGTTTCACCCCCGCCGCCCTGCCCCTGCGTCTTCCCCTTGCTTTGTGCCATCTGATTCAGTATGGCCCCGAACTGGCCGGGATCTACCCCCATCTGTTTCAGGATAAGCGTAACGATCTCGATAGGGATGCTCTGCTGATCTGGCATAAATAACTTGTCGCCATTGGGAAGCTCAAGGTACTCCCACACGGTCTTGAGGAGTTCCATAAGATTCTCCTGCCCGACCTGACTGGCTATATTGGGAATAAGCTGAAGCATCGCCTGTGCGTCCTGCTGGCGGTCATTGCGCTCGAATACCGTGGGCGAATATACATCCACTTCCTCGCCGAGTTTCGTCGGGTCGAGAGTAACGATCTCGCTCTGTCCCTTGTTATTGACAAACGTGAACTCTGTTTCCTTGTCAAGATGCTTGCGAATAAGGGTATGGTATGCCTGCCCGACTTGCGGGATAAGTTCCTCTGCCATTGCCCTTGCGGTGTCAAGAATGCGCTCACCTGCCGCGCCCATCACCATCCCGATACCGGAAGCCGTCCTGTTCGATCCCGGCCTCTCCACTTCTGAAAGGTTCTTCGCACCGCTTGTTTCAGCCGCCGCTTGCAGGAGCTTATCGAGAACAGCCCACGAACCCGGATGCGTCGGGTCCATAGAGAACTCCTTGAGCGTTTCATTCGGTGGGCCGTTACATGGGATTCTCCCGCCCATCCTCCAGCTAATCATCTTCGGGTCGTCTACGAGCGCGGCGTTATACCCTATCGGACGGTGGAGGGCCAATGTGTCCCTATCCATCTGCGCCCTGAAGAAAGCATTTTTTATCTCCTGGAACCGCATAAGTCCGTCAGCTATACCTCTCCCGTAAAGGCGGCCCGGCACCCGCTCGTACACGCACCGCAGATAGTTCTTCAGCCCGTCCGGGCGGGGGCAAGGCATCGTGCGGAGAACAAGAGTATGCGTCTTTGAGTTCGCCCCCTGATCCAGCGTGCATTGCGCCAGAGAAATGATGCCGTTCCGGCGGTACTCCCCGTTTATCGTGTAGTCGCCTTGATAGTTGAGGAGCTTGATATTGTACTTCTGCTTCATCGACGCAATGCCAACCTCCTCGCGGATACTCCTGTTTTTGCTCTCAGGATCGTCATACCAGTCCCGCATAGCAAACTCGTCTACCTTGTCTACATTGTCATACATCCCATCCTCGAACCCGAAAGGATTCAGCGCCTTGCTTCTCGACCGCGCCTTCAGCCATTCATAGGTAACGTACTGCTCCTCGATAATCTCGGCATCCTGTATGTCATCGGTGTCATTGGCGTTACAGAAGATGTTGGTGAGCGGGACGTGATAGATAGCCGGGCGGTTCCTCGTCTCGACTATATCGCTAACTTCCTCGTATTCATCAGTTTCCGGCAATCCAGCCGCCATCCTTTGCGCCCGAGCAATGACGTCCTGACCAGGAGTTATTTTAGGAACCTTACGCGTTATCCTCTGGAACTCGTACTCCCACAGCACTTTCCAGAACGCGGTGCCGTAAAGCCCTGCTTCCCATAGCCCGTCTGCCATCTCCAAATAGCCATTACTCTTTCGCATATAGTAGGATATGAGTTTTTCCTCGGCGTCGGCTTCTTTCCCGATGAGCTTGATAAGGGGAATCGGCCCGATAACGAGCTTCTTTATTCTAGGGTAGATGGTGCAGAAGTCTCTATAGATAACGGGAAGGAAAGCGTTGCTCTGCCACTCGAACTTCCTTGCCGGTGCCCGCATCTCGTAGTACGTAAGGGCGCGCTCCCACCGGGCCTCGTAGTTCGACCGGACCATCTCGTAGTCCATTCGCTTCTGGGCAATGGTATCAGCCAGCTCGTCTAGTTCGGTCGTCTGGGGAGTAGAAGCAGGGAGGGGTTTTTGCGTCTTTTTCTTGTCCTTAGCCATATTTCATATCCTATACCCCCCCTGTTTATACTTATCTCCTCACTATAATGCAAAAATGTGTCCTAAATCTCGGTAAACTCCCCAAATACAGGGACTACCGGCTCGACAATCTTCTTGTCTTTACGGTTAAGCCGTATCTTATCCATCTCGTTCCGAAGGCGAGACCCCATACAAGTGTCTGGATGCCGAGTAAGGGCATTCCCGTGGACCCGCCTAAAGAATAGGGGTTCCTGATAAAAATACATCTTCAGACGACTATTCTTTGCCCGGTCAGTGAACTCGTTATCGGCCTTGCAAACCCATGGCATAAACCCGCCCATCCGCATAAAACTCTCTTTCCATATCCCCCAATTACCTCCCCAGCCTCGCCCGCATTGTGCCTGTACCCATTCATTGTCTTTCGGGAGAAGGTTGTTATCACAAGAAAACATCGTCTTTGTCTGCCCGACAACATCAAAGTCTTTCATCACCCTATAATGCTTCTTCACTAGGTTAGGGAACATCATGTCGTCGGAATCAAAGAAAAGCAGATAGTTGTACTTGGCAATATAGGCCAAGGTGTTTTTGACGATATAGGTGCCGTAGTTCTTGTCAAAATAGAATACCCGTAGATTCTTGTACCTGTCCCGAATCCGGTTTACTTCTTCCAGAACTTCCGGGCAATGGTCGATGCCAAGCAAAATCTCGTAGTTACCGCTCTCCCCCCAATACACCTGGCTTTCGACAGAATCAAGATATGCCCGGATATAGGGATGGCTCTTGTATGCCGTGGTGATGACGCTCACCCCATCACATGTCCTTTCCGGCACGACTTCAGGGGCTATCTCACACCGCTCAATTATCGTCGTCCCGAGAAAATCACACGGCGAGCAAATCCCATAATCAGCGCAGAACCTCCTCTGGAACGACGGATCAAACTCTGAATCTATAATGTTCTCCATAGGGTCTTTTTGTCTCATCATCTTTGAAACACACGGATACCTTGTCCCATTAGGCGAGATAAGATAGTTTTCTTTATAGCAATAGACGTTTTCCTCGTCCTTAAAATGCTTGGAGTATTTATCTTCCTGATGCCCGACGACCTCAACCTTAACCCCACGCTTTTCTAGCTTTTCTTGAGCCAAAGGATTAAGGGTGGTGACGTGAACCGTATGGTTCCTTTTGACTGCTTCAACCACATACGCGAACTTGTCATAATCGCCCGAATGATAAGAGAGAAGCAGATTGATCTTCCTGCCTATCCTTGCGTTGAATGTATCGGCATCGAACGAACCGTTTGAATAGATCGTTACGCCTATCTTGCTATCGAGCTTGGCTATGAGCGCATAAAGCCCCTTGTAAAGCGTCGGCTCACCGCCAGTGATAATAATGTCCCTGCCGATCCTGTTTATAGCGTTAGCCCATTCACCAGAACTTCTCTCAGAATGAATCATACTTAGTGCGTCCAGCTTGTTATAGTTATTGGCGCAGTACTGGCAGCGCATATTACATCGAAGAGTAAGATAGATGCGTAACTTGCCGTCAAAGTTCCTTTTCTCTGAATGGATTATCTCGCCCATTTATACGATCTCCTTCAACGCAAAACTCAAGTGCCTTCCTTCCTCGTGCGTGAGCAATATAAACTTCCAATTATGCTTAACGCAGAAATGATGGACAGCTTCCACGACCCCATACTTCGCCCCGTTGACTATATTCCCCTGCGTATAATCGTGCCCGGCGATAATCCCGCCCTTCTTGACTTTTAGTCGGCATAATTCAAGCTCGGTGCGCGTATTCCAATAGTCGTGATAGGTGTCAATATAAACCCAATCAAACGTATTTCTCCCGAAATCCCTTAGTGCCTCTTCATCCCTTTGGCGTATGATTATGACCCGCTTATCATCTATCTCTTTTTTGAACCGCTCTTTTACCGCCAGCATCTTCAAGGTGTTATATCTTTCGGTGTCCCAAGGGTCGATGAGATAAAGCCGCTTCGGGCAAGCAATCTCCATAATCTGAGCGGAGAACCTTCCTGTATCAACGCCCAATTCTGCGACAACCCCATTTTTAGGGAGTCTATTCAATAAATCGGCCCTATTCAAAACAACCTGCATATCCTTGATATGCTTTTCTTCGAGATGTTTCACTTGGCAAACTCCAGTATTTTTTCAATGCAATCATCGGAATCTAACGTGGTATACTTTGACTTGGCTATCTCATAGAATCCGACTTCTGTCCCGGCCCAATTCTCCGTGACCGTATGCCGC
>Ga0172381_10002340_pt1 | contig 20976 bp, 22 predicted proteins | sample Leawel6488metaG_FD_119754 | JGI IMG/M metagenome (GOLD analysis project Ga0172381, IMG submission 119754) | Leachate microbial communities from a municipal landfill in Southern Ontario, Canada - Leachate well 64-88 metaG | ecosystem: Engineered > Solid waste > Landfill > Unclassified | place...
AGAACAGGAAGAAATCCTAAAACTGGCGCAGCTTTAAAGATCCCTGCAATGAAGGTTCCAAAGTTCAAGGCAGGAAAAGGACTTAAGGATGCTGTAAGATAATAATATTTATTTACACTATACAAAAAAAGACGCTAGTAATAGCGTCTTTTTTTATCTAGTATTGTTTAATAATAAACATTGACAAAATTAATTTATTATTATATAATTCTGTCAGTGAAACGATAAGCTGTTGTGGTTTAAAGTTACTTCACAAAACAAAAAGGAGAAAAAGTCTAATGACAACTTACAAAGAGTGTAGGGCTATCGCGGAAAAGAAATGCGATGCTTTAATAAAAAAACTACCAAATCTCAATTTTGAGGGCAATGTAGCGATTCTGGATTGGCTTTGTGAATTTCAAAGTTCTAGTAATTGCATAGGAATTCCTTTTGAGCCATTTTTTATTCTTGGCACGTTTGCTGAGCATGGCTATTTTCCAAATGTTAACTTGGAAAAAAAAGATTTCGATGAGAATGATCGTGATAACTATGCTCGCTACCTTATTGGACAAGGTCTTGATGATATCAGACTCATAGGGGCAATAGACCCAGACATTCACCAGTTCACGAAAGAATGGAAAGAGAGGTTTAACATAAAATAACTTCTTCAACCGAACACGCTCTTACTTGAATATAATTCAGGCGAGGGCTTTTTTTATAAAAAAATTAGAAGTGGACTCAACGGGACTCGAACCCGTAACCCTCTCCATGCCATGGAGATACTCTACCAATTGAGCCATGAGCCCATACAAAGTGTGTCCTCGACAGGAATCGGACCTGTATCTAGAGCTTAGGAGTCTCTTGTTCTATCCATTGAACTACGAGGACTTAATATATTCTTAACAGTTTTCTTTCTTGCTTTCAAGTTTTAAACATGATAAAATATTATTATGATAACTTCACCAGTACAAAAAATAGCAAAAAAGGTTTGTCCAGCGGTAATTACCATTATTGCTTCTAAGGATATTCCTAAGCTAGATGCAGCTAGTTTTTTATCTCTTCAGGGTAATTTAGACTTGAATCATAAAGGACAGGCAAAGGTAGGAGGAGGTTCTGGTTTTATTGTTTCAAAAGATGGTTATGTTTTTACTTGTGCCCATGTGGTTAAAGACTTTGAGGCTGATTATTCAGTAATTATTGATCCAGAACATAGATATGAAGCACGAGTTTTATCTCGTGATTTTTTAAGCGATATTGCAATTTTAAAAATAAGAGGAAAAGATTTTTCTTTTTTAAAAATCGCTAATTCAGATAAAGTTGAATTAGGACAATATGCTATCTCTGTTGGTAATTCTTTGGGCGAATTTGAAGACAGTATTTCTTTAGGTATTATTTCTGGACTAAGCCGAAACATTAAAGCTTGTGATGGCATGGACTTTCATACTGATTTAAAGGGTTTGTTTCAGACCGATGCTGCAATTAATAATGGAAATTCGGGAGGCCCCCTTATTAACGTAAATGGGGAAGTTATTGGAATTAACACGGCAATGATAGAAAAAGCCCAGAATATTGGTTTCGCGATTCCAATTAATTGTGCGGTTAAAGATTTAAAGGAAATAAGAAAGTTTGGCAAGATAAAACGTCCTCATTTGGGAGTAAAATACGTTCTTTTGGATAAAAATATTAGCGAAGAGAACAATCTTCCGATAGCAGAAGGAGCCTTAATTGTGAGAGAAAGATATGGCGAAAACCCAATCGCTAAAGGCTCTTCTAGTGACAAAGCAGGGCTTAAGGAATATGATGTTATCATTTCTTTCAACGGTAAAAAAATAAACAAAGAAAATAGTTTAGTAGATTGTTTATCTAAAAGTAAAATAGGAGATAAGGTGAATGTAGAAATTCTTAGAAAAGGAAAGTTTATTAAAAAAACTATTATTCTTCAAGAGAAGAAATAAGAGTTTAAAAGTAAAATTGATTGACAAAAATAAGCAATCATGGTATTATTTTAGCATAATTAATTAAGAGTTTATTCTTACAAAGAGAATAAACAAGCAAAAAATGAACGATCAAAACAATTTTGAGGAGCGTAAGATGTTTCAGGGAAACTGGACTTGTTCAGAATGTGGTGCTGCTATAACAGAGCTACCATTCGAGCCAAGTGGAGATAGACCTCTTTTATGTCGTGACTGTCACAGACAAAAGATGCAAAGACGCAACCAAAGAAGATATTAATATAATATATTCTATAAAAACGAAAGCCGCTTAATTGCGGTTTTTGTTTTGAATATTGCATTTTAGAAGATTTTGGGTTAATCTATTTATAGAGGTTTAGAAAATGTCAAAAATAACTCGCAAAGAAGTGGACGTAAAAGACTTTCTTGGAATAGTTAAGAAAGAAGGAAAAATAATAGCAATTGGAAACAATGGTTTATTTCCTTCAGTGATAGGAAGTAGGGTTTCTGTAAGGGTAAGCGGAGTAGGTAGTGATGCGGTTACCTTATATGTTCCCAATTCTCCAAGAAGTTCACCTATTACCGTTCCTTTTGATCAAGTCTTTATTTTGCATTGAGAGTTGAAAAAAACACTTCATTTCTGAAGTGCTTTTTTATATAATAGACTTATTTCTTTTTATCTTTCTTTGGTTTTTTGACTTCCTTTTTTCTAGAATTATTGCCCTTTGCCATATAATTTTAAATTAATTATTATAGCTGAATTATATCATTATAATAATTTTTGTACAATATTATTTCTTTTTGGTAGCTTTCTTCTTGGCAACAACTTTTTTAGTTGTTGTTTTTTTAACTTTCTTTTCCTTCTTTTCCTTCTTTGGGGTAACTTCAATTTCTTCAACAACCTTTATTTCTTCAATTGCGGTAGGAATGATATTTAAAGCTTCCATAATCTTGTCTAGCTTGCTATTTAATAGCTCAAATTGTTCTTTACTTTCTCCTCCCTTGTTTTTTCCTCCTTCTTCTTTAAAACAGTCTTCACAGTATACAGGCTTGTCAGGACTTGGTTTGAATGGAAGTTTGCATGTTTTTCCACATTTATCACAAATAGCATCAAACATTTCTCTTTCTCTTGATCTTCGATCATCTCTTCGTCCGCCACTTCTTCGATCATCTCTTCCGCCCCTATCAGAATTTCTGTGGTTTTCAAAACAATCACTACAGTAAATAGGTTTATCATTACTTGGCTTAAAAGGAACCTTGCATTGTCTTCCGCAGTCGTCACAAATCACTTCAAACATTTCTCTTTCTTCTCCGTAATTATCTCTGCTTTCTCTTCTTTTTGGGTATCTTCCTCTAGTATCATTATCCCTTATTCCTCTATCGAATATTTTATTATATTTTTTCATATAGTTGTTTATTAATCTTGTTTGGTTATTATATGGTAATAGGGGATTAAAAGCAAGTAAAATCACTAATTTTAGAGGGTAGTTTTATTCTTCTTTAGTTTTTAACTAATAATTTAATTTCTTAAGAATGGTTTATTGGACTTACAAAAACAACCTCGTTTTTGTTATTTTTTTCAATTTTGAAAGAGTGAAAAAAGGTTCGGGAATGATATTTTCTGGTTTTTCAAGAGAAAGACATTCTTGATTTTTCTTCCGTTAAAACAATAATTTCATGTTTATATTTTAATAAATTATATTGACAATTAGAACGTAGCATATTAATATATATTTATATACTATGGAAAATAAGATAGAAGAAAAAGTTGAGTTTTTAAAAATAATTGCTGAAGTAAACCGTTTAAAGATTCTTTATGCATTAAGAGAAGGAGAGCTTTGTGTTTGTAAAATTATTGAAAATTTAGGCGTATCTCAAAGTCTTGTTTCTCATCATTTGAAGATATTAAAAGACGCAGGGTTAGTAAAAGACTCCAAAAAAGGCTTTTGGGTTTTTTATTCTCTTACAGAGAAGGGAAAAAGAATTATTAATTTAAAATTTAATTAAATATGGTAAAAAAAATAGAAGTTTTCGATTCTGAAGGTTCTTTTAAGGAGACATTTGAACAAGCAAAATCAGCGGTTAGGGGATTAGGATTAAGTGCTGATGTAGAATATGTTACTGATTCTATAAGAGTATTAAAGGCAGGAGGGGCCCCATTACCAATAATAGCTATTGATGGAAGGGTTGTTTCTTCAGGCAAAAATCTTAGTTCTGATGAAATAAAAGGAATTATTTTATGGATGTAATACAACTTTTCGCCGATATTGTTAGTTATAGATGGATGGGTTTAATTCCTGACTCTTACCTTGGAAGCGCTGTTAATTTTTTTATTCTTGATTTTGTTAAAATAGGAGTTCTCTTACTTTTAGTAAATTATTTAATGGCGGTTATAAGGTATTATTTCCCCATGGAAAAGGCGAGAGATGTTTTGAGTAAAAAACATTGGCTACCTTTAAGTTATTTACTGGCAGCATTATTAGGAGTAATTACTCCTTTTTGCTCTTGTTCTTCCATTCCTTTATTTATTGGATTTTTAGGAGCAGGAATACCTCTTGGCATAACTTTTACTTTCTTAATTAGTTCTCCTTTAATTAATGAGGCTTCATTATATTTATTCCCAGCCATATTTGGTTGGCAGGTTACTGTTTTGTATAATCTTTTTGGTATTTTTATTGCCATAATGGGGGGAATGCTAATTCAGAAATTAAAGCTAGATAAGTACGTGATTCCCAAAATTTTTGTTTTTAAATCAAAAAAAGAGATAGAAAAAGAAAAAGGAGAGAAGATTCCTTTCAAGGAACTTGTTCCCTTATTTTTTAAAGAAGGAAACAAAATTACAAAAAGTCTTCTCTTGTATGTTGTTTTGGGTATTGCTTTAGGAGCTTTAATTCATGGATTTGTTCCAAGTGGCTTAATAGAACAATATTTATCAGGAGAATCTTTTTGGACAGTTCCTATAGCCGTTCTTTTAGCAGTTCCACTTTACGCTAATTCAATAACAGTTCTTCCGATAATGGAAGCTTTGGTTAATAAAGGAGCTTCTTTCGGAACAGTTCTTTCTTTTATGACGGCTGTTGTTGCTCTTTCGCTTCCCGAAGCTTTGATGCTTAAAAAAGTGATGCGTTGGCCTCTTTTAGCCATCTTTTTTGGAATAACTATCTTCGGGATAATTCTTATGGGTTATTTGTTTAATTTTATATTTTAAAAAAGAATCTTAATAATAAAAAACACTATAAAACGAGAAGCGTTTTAAAACCTTTCGATATATAAAATTTTAATTTTATTGGTTGAATTACAATATTTTTTTAGAGCTCTCTTTTGACTTATTATTCGGTTAAATATTTATTATATTTTTCATGTTATTTTTAAAGATATTGTTTTGTTATTAAATATTAAGAGAGGATTAAAAGTAGAGAGGCATTGATTTTTTATTTTTAAAATGATACTTTTTAAAAGCCATTAGGTGGAGGAAAAATGTTCTTTGTAAATTCTAATTTTGACAAAAAAAGAAATGTACCGATTTCGTACAACGCTTTCATGGACATTATAAATCTGGACTATTTCTTGCCAAATTTAATTTTCGTCTTGTTTGTAGTTGTTGCTGGTTTTGGAGGTATATTTTTAAGAGATCTTATTTATTGGATTGCTTATGGATTAACAACTTCCTTACTTCTCTTTCTTTTATTATATAAGAGACATCAGGATTTAGAAAAAATCAAAATAGCAAATTACGACGATTATCAAAAAGCATTAAAGATAGAAGCGTTTTTTGATAAATTCCAGAAAAATATCCCAGAGATTATAGAGGTCTTAAATCCCAAAAAAGTTGAGAAAGAAGGATGGCGTCCTAAAAAAGTTACCTTTTTCTCAGACCAAACAATCGACGCAAAAGTAAATGGTAGTTTTTCGGGAGATTGGAATGGACTTTTTGCAGGCCCTTTTAAGGGAACTTTAACGGGGGATATTAAAGGAGACATAAAACAAAACCTTATTAATCAAGGAGTTATTGTCATTCTTGAAAAAGGAGATAATGTTCTACGTTTGGTTGGTTTAAATCCAGAAATTTGCAAAAAAGCTTTGTCAAATACTTTAACCAAGTATTATGGCTCATTTACTTTTTCGGGGCAAATGATCTATGACTGCTTGACAGAATTTTTTGAAAAGTGGAATCTAAACGCTTCTAATGTGTTCGATCGCATTGAAAACTCTTTAGAGAAACCTTTTGAAAAAAGACCGACAATTGCTGTTAAGGGGATTTCTTTAGGTTTTGGTGTCGTTGGTGCTTATAGTATTGCGCTAGATGGTGAGCCTTTTAAAGTTGTTTTTCCGGCGGAGCTTGTCTCTCAACTTTCGAGAGAGGTCAGAAAATTGTAGGAGAATAAAATCATCTCCTTGTATCCTAATTTCTAATTAGGATTTTTTTATTGCTAAAATAGTTGTAATGTGTTGATGTATAAATCTTAAAATAAAACCTCTCACCGTAGGGTTTTTATTTGTACAATATCCTAAGGGTTCTATTAAAAGTCAGCACTCATATTTTAGTTAATATTCCAAATTTTAATTTAATATTTGAATTAGAAAAATTAAAAACAAAAAATTAGGTGGAATAACGCATCCTTTAGTATTTTTTCGACTCAAGGAGTTTTTTCATACAATGGAGAGGTTGGCTCAGCAAGAATTAAAGGGAATAATATAATTATTGCAGATTATTTTGAAAAAGAAATAGAAAAAAATAATAAAAAAGATGGTTTAAACATAAACTAACTATGTTGGGGAAAAATCTAAAAATATTGGTTATGCAATAAGAGAATTTAGATGTAGAGGGCTTAGGGATAGGTTCTTTTAAAAGCCTTGATTTTTTTATTATTTATGTTATTTTAAAAATAGAAATTTCACAGAAAGAGGTTTCTCCCAGGCGATTTAAATGACAAAAACTAACATCGGGAAATGGCCCATAAAACCTTTGCACGTTGTTCTGATAATAGCAGTGGTAATAGCTGCTTTTGGAATCGGAGTAATACTTATAGCATCTTCTCCGGCTGATAACTCAGCATGTGACCAATCTGGTAACTCGGTTGAAAATCCTGTAAAGGATATCCCTCCCGACATAGTACCTACTAATAATGCAATGCAAGAAAGATTATTCTTATTGGCGGAAGAAAATGCATATTCCTTATTTTGGAAAATTCTTGATGCTGAAACGAAAATTCCTTTTGATGGCGTTGAAAGTAATTTCAACCCAAATGTGTACCTAAGTGCTCCCAAAACAGCAGTAGGAATGGATGGAAAAACCTACACATCGGTATACTTCTGCATTGAAAAAGGTTATTACGCAGGACCAATCATCCTTACGGATGAAAATGGAAACGATGTCAAAATTATCAAATATCTACTTATAGTAGATGGTTGTGCACGAGTACCTATCGACGCTAGCCTTGCAGGGTGCAAAATAAACACCTTACAACAGGTTAGTCCAAAACTCAAGCAGATGATTAATGAGGCGACATGAAAAAAAGAAAAGTTGCTCAAAGAGCTACTTACGGAGACTACAACTAAAGTCTCTTTTTTTTTATTAAATTATTCTCGTTTACTATTGCTTTAAAACAGTTTGCTAGTCTTACATCAAGATTAGCATCTTGTTTATATAAAGAATTAGGCTGGGAACATTTTGATTATTTAGATAAAGAAGATATTAAGAGTAAAATAAAAAAGGCTCCTTAGGTAGTTAGCCGTTCGGATCCTTTTTGACTTTGATACTTAATTTATACCATGGGGTATAAAAAATGTCAATATTCGCTGGGTGCCATAGTGGAGGACGTTAGAACTGTATTTGTAAAGAGGGGGGACGATTCGATTTGTATTCCAGACCTTAAAGATGTAATTCTAATCTAGACTATTGACAAAAATTAAATTGTGCTATAATGAAATTAGTCATACGCATAATTGTATAATATTTACTATAATTATGAACAAAAAAAAAATGTATAGTGATAAATTTAAAAATCTCGTTTTATATATTCTCTCAAAAGATAATTATAGAGACGATGGTATAAAAAAATTAAATAAAATTTTGTATTTTATTGATTTTTATTACTATAGAGATCATAAAAAGTTCATTTCTGATGTGAAATATGCCAAAGCAGGAATGGGTCCGATTATTGATAATTATAAAGAAATATTTAGCCAAATGATAGAAGATGGATTATTGGAAAGAAATGAAAATTATGGACAAATAAATCATGAAGCGAGAGCTGCTTTCAATATTTCTGATTTTACTTCAGAAGAAATAGATCATATTAATAATGTTTTAGAAAAATACGGAAAACTTTCTTCTATCGAATTAGAAAGCATATCCCACGAACAACAACCATGGGTGTTAACAGAAAAGAATGGAGAAATTATTGATCCAGATTTAGCCCTTCTTATTGATGATGGATTAGCCAATACAACGGAGATTGTTAGGAAAAATTTAAAAGATGAATTAATAGAATTAGCTAACAAATTTTGATATATGGGTTTTGTAAGTGTGGAAGTTATAGCTTCTTTGGAAGAAGAAATAAAAAGGGGCGACAATGTAACAAAGAAATTATTTTACAAACAAAAAAGATTTATGGAAATTAATCCAAATTATCCTTCCCTCGGTAAAACTAAACTCGAGAATGTCAAGGATAAATATGGTAATGAATTATTTGAAGTAAGATTAGATGGAAAAAGACGAATAGCCTGTTTAGAAAAAAAAGAGAATGAGCATTATATTTGGTTAAAAATTTGCAGTCATGATGAAATTAAAAGAAAAAATATTATATTTGTAGACGGAGAGTATAATTAAAAAACACCCTTTCAGAGGGTGTTTTTAGTTGGGGTGCCATCGTGGAGGACGTTAGAACTAGATTTCAGAAGAGGGGAGATGTTTCGGTTATTATTCCAGAGTTTAAAGAAAATATATCGATGTAATTTTTACTTTGTCCTTGATTAGCTTAATGTGAGAGATTGATTTTTTTAAAATATTATGTTTTAATCAAAGAAAGAGTCGTGGCTTGATTAGATAATATATATGCTTATTAAAAATAAAATTAAAACTCAATCTGTGTTATTAATAATTATTGGTTTTTTAGTTTTTCCATTAATAACTATGGCGGCTTGGTGGAATCCTTTTAGTTGGAATTGGGATAATATATTTAATACAATAATGGAAAGACCACAAGTTTCAAGTGATATTAATGATTTTTCAAGCATAGAAAATGTTTCGATGGAAGATGATTTTTTATTGATTAAAAAAGATGATAAAATTAAAGATCCAGAGATTGTAGACAAAAAAGAATTTAAAAAAGATATAATCCAGCAGGAAGAGTTAAAAATTGTTGAAAAACCAGAAATAGAATTAAAGCAAGTAGAAGATAATTCGGTACAGTCAAAAACAGAAGGTTTTACGTTAGAAGAATTAGAATCAATGGGAGCTAAACCAATCATTCAAATAACTGAAGAAAATTTTTATATTCAATTATTATCTCTATATAACAATAAAATAGATTTTTTAGATGATAAAATAAAATTGTGGGGACTAATGAATTTTGCTAGAGATTTATCTATTAAAGGTAAAGAAGATGATTTTGTTTTTTGTAAAGAATTAACCTCTAAAAGTGGTTATGATACGTCATACGCTACTAGTATATATGAGTTAGAAATTGATGAAGGCTATAAAATTTTCGAAATTTGGGAAGCTCGTATTGATCAATATAAAGGAATAAAAAGAAGAATAGAAAATCAGCTAGTTGACATTGTTGAAAAATATTTTTTTTCGGAAGCTGAATACTTGTTGCGTCAAAAAGAATTGAATGTACTTGTAAATGAAGATTTAATTGCAGAAGAAGACGATTCTATATGCGATAATGTATATTTTACAGCTGATAAAATAGCAGAACTTGATGAAAAAATATTAGCAAGAGCAGAAAAAGACCAAGCAGAAGAAGAAAAAGAAATAGATAAATTACAAAAAGAACTAAATGAGCTTGAAGAGCAAATTTTAGATAATAAAATTAAAATGATAAATGCCAATTTAAATGCAATGGAAATTGTTAAACAACCAACAGAAATTAGATGTGAAACTTCAAGGGATGGTAAGACAACAGTATGTTCGAATATTTTTTCAGGGGAATCGATTAGATGTACTTCAATTAATAGTTTTGGCAAGACTACAACGACCTGTAAGGAGAATTTATTAGGCTATTAATCGGAAATTTTAAAAATAAAAACGTCGATTAAGACGTTAGAACTGTATTTGAAAAAATAACGATATTTTAGTTAATATTCCAAAATTTTAATTTAATATTTTACCCTACCCTGTACTTCACTATTCTTTTATTTTAAGAGAAAATGTGATTATTATAGAAAAGAGAGTCTAGTTTGTACTGCATAATATTTTTAGGGTTGACAAATGTAATCTTTAGTTTTATATTTTAATCAACTTATAAATGGTCGCTTGTTTTATCTATTAAAATTAAAATAATGATAATTGTAAGTTGTAATTTAATATTATTTTAATTAAATTTCTAAGAGTTTAACAATAAGATAAACCATAATAAATTATAAAAAATATGAATAAAAAATTATTAGGAATAGTATTGGGATTAGTTGCAATGTTCTCAGCGATTGGCTTTGTTGGAGTTCAAGCTAAAACTGACATAGGCAACATGACAAGAGATCAATTAATGGCATTAATTACAGAATTAATGGCACAAACTGCAGAAACTGGTACAACCATACCTACAACATCTACTACTAACTTACCGGCTGGTTGTACAACAATTGCTGGATATAGCCCAATAACAGGAGAAGCATGTTCATCTGTTAATACAGTAGTACTTCCAAAAGGGTGTACTTCAACAGTTGGTTTTAGTCCAACAACTGGACAATCATGTTCAGCAACATCAACAGTTACACCTACAACTCCAGTAGCAACAACAGTTAAAGGCGTGTCTTCAGGTTCTACTTGGAACGAAACAGTTAGTTCTGATTTAAAATTAGAGACTGGGACTACTGAATCATCTTATATCGATGTGCAATCTAATGAAGAATTAGAATGTATAGATTATACAAAGGCAAGCAATTATATTGGGGAAAATGTTTGTATAACTGGCAAGGTAAACAATGTGTTTAACTCAAGTGGAACTTATTTTTTAAACTTTTGTTCAAATTACAAAACCTGTCCTTTTAGTTCAGTGATTTTTAAATCGGATAATTATAAATTTTCTAATATTTATAATTATGATGAAGAGGTAGTTGAAATAAATGGTGTTGTTACTACATATCAAGGAAGACCACAAATTATACTTAAAAATACTAATCAAATAAAAATTATAGAAAAAGAGTCTATTTTTACAACAAATGAAATTGTTAATAACATAGGAACAACCGCAGATATGCTAGAATTAAATCCAGCAGAGGAGGTACAATTTCAAAATTGGTGGAAGCCAGTAGCTCAAAAGTATCATCTTGTACTCAACATGCAAGATTATGATATGCATAAATATTTTTTCAAAGAAATTGGAATAAAACATATGTCTTGGAACTTTTTTTCAGGCGGATTTCTACAGGAATCATATCCTCTTACGGATTTTATTGTAGAAAATGGTAAAATAATTAATTTATCAGAAGAATATAGAATAAATAATTAATAGCAAATTAGAAAGACCATATATTTAATACCCAAGGGTTTAATGTAAGATTTTTAAACAAAGAATGGTAAATTGATAATCGGTTATTGAGATTGAGAAATTAAACGACTTACTATAATACCAAACAAGAAAGCCCCTCTGGGGCTTTTTGTTGTAACAGTATACAAATACCATATTTGTATCTTAAGATTAATATACGAGATTTTAGAGGGTAATTAGGGGAGAATAAAGCGTAAGAATTATTATTGATTTTTATAACAAACAATTTAAATAACCGATGGGAAAAAATCAAAAAAAACAAGTTTATAAAATTAAAATATAAAGCACTTTTTTATAAAGTGTTTTTAAGGCTGGGTGCCATCGTGGAGGACGTTAGAACTGTATTTGAGAAAAATAACGATGATTCGATGCATATTCCAACATTTTAGCTTAACATTTTACCCCACCCCCGTTCACACTATTTAAATATGGCTTGATTTTTTATGATTTTAGCTATATTATCAAAATAATGAGAATTAAAATTAACAACAACCTGTTATTTATTCCAAGCACCTCTTTTTAGGTGTTTTAATTTATAAAAAGATGAAAAAACAATTTTTACTTTTAGCAATAATTTTTATATCATTAATATCGCTTAATTTAGTTTATGCAGAAACAGAGGTTTCTGGGAATATATCTACAGATACAATTTTTACATCAGCCAATAGTCCTTATATAGTAACAGGTACGATTCAGGTTCTTGAAGGAGTAAAATTGACTATTGAACCTGGAGTTATAATCAAATTCAATGAAGATGCAGGATTAAGTATTGGCGGAGAATTAGTCGCAGTTGGAAGTCAGGATTCGATGATTAAATTTACTTCGTCTCAATCTAATCTTCCATCTAGTCCTGATAGTCTGTGGAAGGGGATTAAATTTGTGGATGCAAGTATTGATGCCCAAACAGATAATCAAGGGTTATATTTGTCAGGCAGTATTATTGAATATTGTATTATTGAATACGCAGGCAGTAACTCTCGTGTAGAAGCACCGATTTATATCACAGAATCTTCACCTTTTATAAAAAATAATACAATAACTAATAATAGTAATGGTAATGGTTATAGTGGGGGTGGCATCAATATTCTTTCTGGATCTCCTGTTATTGAAAATAATACAATAACTAACAACATTACTGGTTCTAGGGGTGGTGGTATTTATATTGATCAGAGTTTTCCTATTATTAAAAACAATACAATAACTAATAATAGTGCTAGTGCTGACGGGGGTGGCATTTTTATAATTTCTGGAGCTCCCATTATTAAAAATAATATAATAACTGGCAATAGTACTGACTCTGCTGATGGGGGTGGCATTTTTATTATGTATGGCACTCCTATTATTAAAAATAATACAATAACTAATAATAGCACTGCCTCTAAAGGGGGTGGTATTTATATCAATAACTATGAACCTAGTATTGATATTGAAAATAATACAATAACTAATAATATCGCTAACTCTTATGGGGGGGGTATTTATATCGAACATGGTTTTCCCATTATTAAAAATAATATAGTAACCGATAACAGTGCTGAAAAAGGTAGAGATTTTTATAACGAGGGAGATTCCTCTGTAACAGCAACAAATAATTGGTGGGGCACAACTGTCACCTCAATAATAGATGAAAAAATATATGATTATTATGATGATATATCTTTAGGCAAAGTAAATTACGAACCTTTTGCTCTTGCAGAATTAAAATTTGACAATAATGATATTTTTAGCGTTGCTCCCGTAATCATTTGCACATCTTTTGTTTATTCTGAATGGTTATTGTGCTCAAGTAGTGGACAACAAACAAGAACAATAATATCTTCATCTCCAAGTGGTTGTGAAGGAGGTGATCCCGTATTAAACAAAATATGCGAATATGTGCCATCGTGCGATTCTGATGTTTGGGTTTGTGAGGACTGGGGTGAATGTCTATCCAACGAATCACAATTTAGAAAATGTATTAAGACTTTTGATTGTCCCAACATACAAACTCCATCACCAGAAATTAAACAGTATTGTGAAATATCGAAAAATGTTTTGCCGAATATTGAAAATGATGAACAAACAATAATTTCAGAAAATAAAATAGCGGATCTACAAGAAGTAGAGCAAAGAAAAAGTGAAGTAGTCGATGAGGAACAAGAACAGTTTCAGATTATAGAAAAAGATAATGAAATTGGGGAAGATGTGGAAGCAATAGCTCAGACGCAAATTCAAAATCAAGAAAAATTGGAAATTGGCATACAAAAAATTCAAAGCAGAAATGGTTTTGTAAAATTTTTTATTGGACCTGATTATAGTGAAATAAAAAACTTGGAAAAAGTATTAAAACAAAACAAAGAACAAATTCAAAAGTTGAATGAAATTAAAATTCAAGTAGTTGATCAGGAAGAAAAATCGAAAGCTTTGGAACAAATTCAAATCTTTGAAGATGTAGACCAAGAAGTAAATATTTTATTGGATGAATCTAAAAAAGGTTTTAGTATTTTTGGTTGGATATTTGAATTATTTGGTAATTAATCATAATAGTTAGATATAGTGAGTAGCAGAATAGGGTAAATTTTTAGTCTGCTTAAGGTTTATTTCGCTTGATAGAGAAAAGTAAATACAGATGTAATTAACGAATTTATAAAAATATATGAAAAGTAACAATAAAATATATAAAAATGATTTCGTTGAGAAGATTATAAAAAGCAATATAGACATTTTGAAAAAAAATCTATCAACGAAAGAAGATATTGAAAATTTGGGAAGCGAAAAATCTTCGTTTAAATTAGAAACAAATATTCTCGATAGGTACAATATAAATATATTCCATTGTTTAAATAATATAATAGATACATTAAATGATTTAGACAACATCCCAATTTTTCTTAGGGAATATTCTTGTTTTGAAAATTTAGAAAAGAATAAAATTACAAAAACTGTTTATATAATTTATCATCTAGAAGTTTATTTTATAAAAATGTCCAGCCTTAGAGATAAGTTACGACTTTTAGTTAATGAAGTTTACGAGCTGGGATTGTCTGGCAGAGATACTAGCTTTGTTATTCTATCAAGAATGAAACAACTTAAAGGATCGGAAATTATCAAATTATTAAAACGTTTTGATGAAAAATTACAACAAATAGGAATTATTGAGGGTAGAAATTTAGTTGTTCACGCCACTAAATATGACGATGAATATTTGTCTTTAATGATGAGACTTGAAATGGTTGAAGATCAAATTGAGGGAATTAAAGATATTTCTGATGCAATGAACAAAAAGTATATACAAGAAAAAACAGAGATTATTAAAAGAAATAAAAAATTTATAGAAAATTTTATAGGGTTATTTTTTGATGAGATTAAGAAGGAATATAATATAAAGAGTATAAATAAAAAATAATTTAAATAAATATGAAAGAATCAAAAGAAACGTTTAAAACGCTTTGGGAGTATTGTGTATCAAGAAATCGTTTATGCTTGAAATTAAAACATTGGAATCAATTATTTAAATTATTAAAAAATACAGAAAAATTAAATGGTCATGGGGACAATGATGAGCCAGCCGATCCAGTAATTATTGATTATAATTGGTATAATATAATCCCAATAGAAAAACAATTTCAATTTAAGAGTTATATTAAATGGGCGGAAAAGAATGATCAATTAGAAGAAATAGGAGAATATTTAAGATTTTTATCAGAAGAAGATTGGGAGCATTTTGGTGAAGGATAACTTAAGTTAATTGTTTAAATATTAAATCATGAAAAGACAGGAAGATATAACAAAAAAAGCAAGAAAATGAGGTTAAAATGAAAATAAAAACACTTTCTTATTAAGTGTTTTTTGTTTTAATTTTAACTCTTGCAGTTTTTCTTCATGTGCTTCCTTAGTAATTTTTACTATTTTTTTAAAGAGTATTTTTGGTAATGGTGTTGACAAATAAATAAATGTAGATTATCATTATCAATATAACATAATTTATTATATCAATATGATTCAAAAAATTTCACAAAACAAAAAAGAAAGATTTAAGAGATTAGCTACACATAGAACAAATGAGACTTTAAAACGCTTAAGGGTGTTAAGTAATTGTGCTAATAGAAGTGCGTATGATTACGATGAAGAAGAAATCGAAAAAATTTTTAATACTATAAATCAAAAAGTTAAAGAAGCGAAAGCTAAGTTTTATTTTCCTAAACATAAAGAATTTAAGTTATAAATTAAGATTAAACAATAAATATAAGTAATTAATATGCTTGATTATATAAAATTTATTAGAAATATAGTACCAGAGTATGGATCGGAAATTTATATAAATATTAGTAGTAGGGAGAAGTTGGTTGTTTACTCTATGGTATTTTTGGAAAAAAATAAAATTCCGTTATTATTTAATTATATTTGTATATCTGCTTTTAAATTATTTCCAGAAAAGTTTCGTTTTGGAGAATTTGATGAGTATCCTCATATAGAAATGCTTAATCGAACAATTTTACATTTAAGACCAGTAGAGAATAATTATGCTGAAGGTAGCGTTAGGCAGGGATATAAAATTACAGAGCTTGGTTATTATATTGCTAGCGAGGTTGAAAATCAGTTAAAAGGAAAAACAGTTACTAAAAAAGTTAATAAAATTATTCAGATTGATGCTGTGAAGAAGAACCCAATGAATGATTTAAAAAAAATAGAGCAAAATAAGATATATAAATTATGGCTTTCAGATGACGTCATAGACGAGTCTTCTTTTTGGAATTTTTTTAAAGTTACTCCATATTCAAGAATAAATTATGTAAAAAGGGAAATTAAAGATATCAAATTATCTGCTAAATTATTGAACAACGATAAAATTTTTAAGTTTATGGAATTTTTAGAGAAAAAGATTAATTCATTAATTTAATAATATGAAACAAATAATTACCGTAATTGACAATAAAAGACATACCAAGAGAAAAATGAACGATGCGTTAGACAATAATTTAGTTAAGATTCTTACGGAGCTTATTACTAATTCTGACGATAGTTATAGGCGTTTATTGAAAAATGAATTAATAAATTCAAAGTTAAATTTTAAAAATGTAATTTATATTAATTTATATAAAAAGGATAATAAGGTTGAAGTTGTTGACAATGCTGAAGGTATGGATTGTAATGATGTAATCAATAATTTTAAAAGTTATGGCGCTGATAAAAGTGGTCGGTCAGAAGGGTATAGAATAAGGGGGTTATTTGGCCAAGGGGCTTCTGATGTTTTATTTTCTCAAAAACAAGGAAAGTTAATATCTATTAAAAATAATAAGGCAATTTCCGTGTCTTTTTATTGGGATAAAGATGAAGATGAAAGGAAATTTAAAATTGATGAAAATTTGTCAGTTGATAAGTTAAGAGAACAATATGATATACCAAATAATGGTACAATTATTAGTTTTGTATTGACCGAAAAAACAAAGTTTCCAAATAAAGTTGTAAATAAGTTAAAAAATTTTTACATGTTACGATTTATAATGAATAATAAAGACAGAAGAATAATATGTAGACAATTTAATGATGGGAAATTAAGTAAAGAAGACATTATTCATTATGAATTTCCACCTAAAAATGAAGAAAATTTACTTTGTAATGAAAAGGTTTCATTTGAGTCTGATGGAAGAATATTTAATGCTGATTTAGAAATTTACCGTGTAAGTGATAAAAAAGCTAAGCTTGAAAAATATGGAGAGTTGCTTTTATTAACTTATGATGATGAAAATAATGTATATGATAATACTTTTTTTGGGTTAGGTGATAGGTATCCGGGAATGGAAAGTTTATATGGTTATTTGAAGTTATATGATACGGCAGATTTTATTCGTGATAAATTAAATGCTGAGATAGCAGAAGCAATTTTAACTGATAGTCGGGATGGATTAAACAAGAAAAAGGATTTTTATAAATCATTAAGCGATAAGATTGAATTTTTTCTGGAAGCTCAAGCAAATAAAGTAGCCAATAATCATAGCCTATTAAAGTCTGATAATTTCAAAGAACATAAAAAAATGTTTAAAGAATTAAATCAATATTTAAGCGAAGAACTTGATGAAATTAATGAAACAGGAACTATTATTGGTACAAAACCACCAATTGATGGTTTTGCATTTGTCAGAGAAAGAATGAAGATAACTGTAGGTAAAAAATATTCACTTAAGCTTTTGATTAATCCATTAATTATTTTAAATGGATCTATTATTGATTTAGAATATGGTGATGACAACCATATTAGCGTGAGTCCGAAATCAATTACCGTTAATTATGATAAAAATGCTGGTGAAATAGTTTTATATAATTTGTTAATAAGTGGAAATATGGTTACGGACAAGGATTGTTGTCTAACAGCTACTATTAAGGGTGGGATTACAACTAAAAAGATATTTATTTCAGTAATAAGTGAAGAGGTTTATTATCCAAGATATGGCATGGAGTTTAAGCCTGATCACATGTCTATTCTTTATGATCATGAATCAAAACTACATCTTTATGTTGATATAAATAAATATCCAATTGGATCGGAAATTAAATTTAATAGCACTAATCCAAAGATAATAATCAATGAAGATAAGATTATTTTAGATAAAAAAAATGTTATATTTGAAAATATAGCCAGGGTAGATATTGTTTTTAGATCTAAGGATAGCGATGCTTTTGGAAAAATTATAGCAAATTGTAATAATTTTTTAGTTGAAGCTACTATCGAAACTGTTGAATCATTACAAAAAAATGAAGGTAGGTCAGGGCTACTTAATGGTTGGGATTTTGTTCGTAGTTCAGAGGTTGATTGGCAAAAATATTTTCATCCCAAAAATGGTAAAATTATGATTAATATTGGTCATGAAATTAATAAACAATATTTTGGTGATAAGATTGATGTAAAGAAATTTGAAAATAGTCTAATATCTAAGAAGTATTTAGCAGAGTTGATTACTGATGAAGTTGCTAAGTTTATGGTGATAAAACAAATAGATAAAGGGCAGATTGGTAAGGATTATGAAGAAGCTATTGAAGAACATCAGCGAAGAAAAAATAAGCTAGCAGAAATGATTTATAAGCGTATAGCTACCTAAAATGTTATCAAGAGAAGAGGAAATAATAAATACTTATTTAGATGGATATCTTATTAAAGAAATAAGTAATTATTTTTCATTTTCAGAATATGAAATTACTAGAAAGATAGTTCAATATAGAACTAAGCGTATAATGAAATTGGCTGTTAATTTAGAAAATGATAGAGAAACTTTAAATCTTATTGAAAAATATATAGAGGAAAGCATCATTAAGGTTAATAACGTATCAGAAGTTCATAGGCGAAGAAGGTTTCGTAATATTATTAAATTAGCCGAGGATGGAACGAAAATGGCAACTATTGGAAGGGTGTTTGATATTTCGAGAGAACGAGTTCGTCAATTAATTAATATTTATTCATTAGAATTATTAATAGTGAACGAAAGCAAAAAAATGAAGGAATGTGAGGTGTGTGGAAAGTGGGATAAAAACGTAAAACGGTGGAAGAAATATAAGGCAATCTGTGATCAGTGTTGTGATAAAATTATAGAAAACAATAAAAAAAGATGGTCAAGGAAATATGATAAGTGTATTGATTGTGGAACAACGATAGACAAGCATTACAGAAAAGGTAGATGTCAAAAATGTGATTCAATTTTTTCTTATCATTTTGATTTAAAGAGAAAAGAAGATCTAAAAAAGTATAATAAAAAATGGAGAAATAAAAATATTGAAAAGGTTAGAGAAATGAATAAAAGGACGGCAGATAGAGTTAAGAGGGGTCTACTTGATGGGAATAGGGAATTAGCACTTAAAAGAGATAAGTATAAATGCAGTAGGTGTGGAATGTCTGCAAAAGAAAGCCTTGTCAAATATAAAAAAGATTTATTTGTTTCACATATAAAGGATGTTAATGACAATAAACTTGATAACTTAATTACTCTTTGTCCGGCATGTCATAACTTTATACATAGTGGAGGCAAAAATAGACATATATAAAATTTACTATTTTAATTTATTGATTTTATAAAAATAAGTGTGGAGGTATCATTTCAGGTATTAGATAAACGATTTGACATGACATAGTTGTAACGTGAATGAAATTTTATAATAAAAATTAAAGATTTACATAAATTTAGTTTCATTTATAAGTTTTGGAATATAGATATATTTTCATTGTTGAGTAATGGTTTTAAAGCTGTTTATTATTGGGAGAATTACTATTGATTTATGCGACAAAAATTTTAAAAAATGGAAAACGAAAAAAATTATAAAATAAAGGCAACTTACAATTTATTAAATACAATCTCTGAAGAAAAAGCTTATCCAAAACTAAAAGCAGAATTTAATCGGTTGGAACTGGACGAAACGCTCGATAATAAAAAGAAAAATGAGCAATTAGCTCATCTTATTCTTGAATGGGGTGGCTAACGGGATTCGAACCCGTACTAAGAGTTCCACAAACTCTCGTGCTGCCATTACACAATAGCCACCATAAATAAAAAAATGTGCTCCCGGCAGGACTCGAACCTGCAACCTACGGATTAGAAATCCGTTGCTCTATCCGATTGAGCCACGGGAGCAATACATATTATATATCAAGAAAGCTATTAAAAATCAATACTTTATCACCAGACTCTTTACTAAATTTTTAAAAAGTGATATAAATGTGGGTATTACGGGGCATAGTGAAACGGCATCACGAGTCTTTTGGGAAGATTTGTTCCAGGTTCGAATCCTGGTGCCCCGACAAGAAAGTGCGAGTGTAGCTCAATGGTAGAGCACCGGCCTTCCAAGCCGATTATGAGGGTTCGATTCCCTTCACTCGCTCCAATAAAGAAGAAGGAGCGCGCGCCTTCTTTTTATTTTATCAATAATTAAAAATGTGTTAGGATACTCTTATGACAAAGAAAGTTGCTATTATTGGAGCCGGAATAATTGGTCTTTATACGGCCTCTAAACTACAAGAAAAAGGATTTGAAGTGACTGTTTTCGAAAAAGAAAAACTTGAAGATGTGGGGAAAAAATCTTGCTCTACTTTAGTTTCTAAAAGAATTTTTAATTTTATTAAAATAGATGAAGATTTAATAGAAAATACTATTAAGAATTGTTCTATTAAATTTAAAAATAAAGAAGTAATTTTAAATTTCGCAAAAGAGCACATTATCATTAACAAGGAAAAGTTTGTTTTGAGAATGATAGAGCAAGCAAAGTTTAAAATTGTTTTTGAAAACGAAATCAAAGAAATCCCCGAAGGATTTGATTATGTTATTGGTGCTGATGGCGTTCATTCTTTTTTAAGAAAGAAATTAAAT
>Ga0172381_10002341_pt1 | contig 20972 bp, 21 predicted proteins | sample Leawel6488metaG_FD_119754 | JGI IMG/M metagenome (GOLD analysis project Ga0172381, IMG submission 119754) | Leachate microbial communities from a municipal landfill in Southern Ontario, Canada - Leachate well 64-88 metaG | ecosystem: Engineered > Solid waste > Landfill > Unclassified | place...
GACACTATTTGAGGAGGCATATAAGTATAACGTCGAAACTTTGTTTATGTCTACCGACAAAGCAGTTGAGCCTTGCTCTCTATACGGCTATACAAAGGCCATAGGAGAGTCGATTGCTAGACACTTTAACTTTTCAATCGCAAGATGTGGCAATCTCTTAAACTCGTCAGGAAGTGTCATCCCTGTATGGGAACAGCAAATCAAAGATAAAAAGCCTTTAACTATTACTGATCCCGAAATGACAAGGTATGTTATCGAAGCAGACGAGGCAGCTAGACAGATTTGGGACTGGTTTTATCTTGGAGACAAGTTAATCATTCCGCAAATGGATCGACCAGTAAGGCTGATTGATCTAGCCGAAACAGTCTACAAGAAGCACAAGGTTAAGCCAAAAGACCAAAAGATACAGATAATCGGCAAACGTCCAAAAGAAAAGAAACACGAGCGTCTTCGTTGGCCAGATGAAGAACCATATGTTTAATATCTGTAAAAAATGTGGGCAAAAATTTGAAGTAGCAAAAAACCATAGCAACCAATTATATTGTGGTTCTCAATTACTAAAGCTCGGATGTTCTTATATAAATAGTCTTGATAAACATCGTGACTACTACATCAAAAACAAACTCAAAATAACAGAAAAAGTTAAAACATATTATGCCAATAATAAGGCAGAGATAAAGGGCAGAATGAGAGCATATTCTATAAAAAATAAGAATAAAATCCAAGAAAAACATCAAGAATATTACACCAAGACAAGAGAAAAAATATTACAGGAAAAAAAAGAATACCACTTAAAAGTTAAGTACGATCTAACTCCCCAAAAATATCAAGAAATGTTAGAGGCTCAAAATGGTGTTTGCGCAATATGTGGAGGCATTAATAACACATCAAAAAGAACAAAGCTATATGTCGACCACTGCCATGATTCCAATACTGTAAGGGGACTTCTTTGCGATAGTTGCAACAGAGGACTCGGTAATTTTAAGGATAATATGTCCAATTTAAGCAAGGCAATACAATATTTAACTAAATGGGAGGAACTATGAGAATTTTAATCACTGGTAACAGGGGGTTTGTGGGAAGCGAGACACAGAGATTATTAGAAGCGGAGGGTCACGAAGTTATCGGTTACGACTTGATGGATGGGTTTGACATTAGAGACTTTGAACAATTATTTAATGTAATAGCTAATGGTAATATCGACAGGGTATTGCATTTGGCTGCTATCGCTCGCTTTGCTGACGCTGATAAAGACCCACGCCTTGCCTTTGAAACGAATGTGATAGGTACTAAGAACGTGGCTGAGGTCTGTAGAGAGCTACATATACCCCTTGTTTATAGTTCTACTGGAAGCGTTTATATGCCAATTCAACAAGAGCCACCAATTACTGAGGATTTCCCAACTAAAGGAAACTCAGTTTACGGCTGCACTAAAAATTTAGGAGAACTTTATGTCAAAGAAAACACACCACACATCATCCTTAGATATGCTCATCTCTATGGAAAAGAAAAACGTATGCACGGACTCATCGGTGGTTTTTTGGACAGGATTAACAGAGGTCTTGCCCCGACACTATATGGCGGCAAACAATCAAATGACTTCACCTATATCAAGGATGTTGCTCAGGCTAACCTTAAAGCTCTTATTGCACCTTGGGATAAGTGGAATCAAGTTTACAACATTGGAACTGGCGAAGAACTCACTGCAGAAGAAGCAGGAAAACTCGTCTGTGAAATAGCCGGTTGGACAGGTGATATTGATATCAAAGAGCAAAGAACAGTTGACCCAGGGAGATTTGCTTTTGATTGTTCCAAGGCAGAGATAATGCTTGGTTTTAAAGCGAAGTATGATTTTAAAACGGGCTTAAAGGATATGTTTGGAGGTGAAAATGATCTCACCACTAGCTAACATCTATGGCACGAACTTAATCGGAGAAAGTACTCGTATAGGTGCTTTTTGTGATATAGGCAACTGCATTATTGGCGATAGATGTAATATCCAAACAATGGTCTCAATCCCTAGAGGAACGGTGATTGAAGATGATGTCTTTATCGGCCCTCAAACCACAATTTGCAATGACAAATATCCACCTTCAAAGATAAACAGTCCCGTAACCATTAAAAAAGGTGCTTCAATCGGGGGTAATTGTACTATTCTCCCAGGAATAACCATTGGAGAATACGCCAAGATCGGAGGAGGATCAGTCGTAACCAAGGATATACCAGATAAAGTAACTGCTTATGGTAATCCAGCAAGAATTAAGGAGGAAGAATGAACGTACCATTTTCTAAAGTTACTATCGGTCAGGAAGAAATAGACGCAGTCACTCGTGTTTTATCGTCTGGTTGGCTGGCGGCTGGTAAGGAGACAGAAGCGTTTGAAAAAGAGTTTGCCGAGTATGTCGGGGTTAAGTATGCGATCTTTACTAATTCCTGTACATCAGCCCTCAAGATGGCTTACAAGTGGGCGAAAGAGGAAATGAAATATAAGAGCATGATTTGCACTAAAAATACTTTTTGTGCCACTTATTCAGCCGCTAAAGAAATAGGTTTAGATGTCTTTTCTGGAGATAAAGAAGACATAGAGTGGAAAGAAGTAAAATCATGGAATGACTTATATGAACAATTCAGGGTTAATGTACACTACGGCTCAATAAAAAATGAAACACCCTGTTTAATTGAAGACTCAGCCCACCGCATTGAACCAAACGACACTCTTGTAGGCAAGATCAGGTGCTACTCATTCTATGCTACTAAAAACATGACCACCGGCTCTGGCGGTATGCTGGTCACTAACGACAAGGATATATATGAGCGATGCAGAACCTACTGGCGAGACGGTCTTACAAGTTCAACACATGACAGACAAACAGGAAAGAGTTGGAATTACGAAGTCAAAACTATGGCAGGCGGTTATGATGGCAATGATATTGCGGCTGCTATCGGCAGGGTTCAACTTAAAAAACTCCCAGAGTTTAACAAAAGACGTAATCAAATATGTCAAAGATACAACGAATCACTAAACCAAAATTGGCAAGGGAATCACCTATATCCTTATTTTGTAAAAAGTTCTGAACAGGTTGAGAGATTTATAGAATTTCTTAAAAGCAAAGGCATTGCTTCTGGTTATCACTATCCTAATACAGGCTGGCTTGGAGTAAGCTTACCTATTTACCCACTTTTAACAGACGAAGAAGTCGATTATATTATTCAATCGGTAAAGGAATATGAGAATACTAAACTATAATCCTGAAGAGATGGTTCATGATTGGCGAATACTTGCTATGCAAGCTCTCGAAAAAGACATTGTTTATTTATGTCGCTTTAGGCCTATCTATAATGTTGAAAGAGAAGATGTCGAACAGGAACTAAGACTTTTTATCTGGGATAAATTGCCTAACTATAATTCCGAAAGGTCATCAATCAGGACTTGGTTTTACATGGAAGCTAAAGGAAAACTCTATCGCTTAACTAGAACAGAGCTCAGACGTTACAGGCGAGAGATATTATTTGCTTCGGCGGTACATATACCTTGTGATGACCAAGAAAATCAAGGATGAAACAACAAACGAGTATGCTGCCGAATATAGACGCTGGTACAACAAGCTAGAGCCGATATGGGCTAGTAGATTTGACCGTAACTATAAGCAGTATACCGCCTATACCGAAGTCAAAGGAACTAAATCAAGAATATCTGATCCTGTCGCTCCAGAATTAACCGAGAGACAAGTTAGAAGATTATTTGAAAAAGATCCCGTATTTTTTGCTTTAGGACGAGGTAAGAATATTCCAAAACCTGTTACAGAACTTTTAGCCAACATCGTCAAATATTACTGGACTAACCCTGAAATGGTGATGAGTACAGGGACGATGAAATCTAAACTAAAGGTTTCTGGCCGTGAGTTTTGCGTTTTAGGTAATACAGTTGTTGAGGCCTACTACAACTCTGTTTCCGATTCCCCCGATATGAGAGTTCACGCTTGCGAGGATGTCATCTTCAACCCAGCTTATACCTTAAAAACATCTCCTGTTCATTATGTTAGGCAATGCGTCGATATTTCCTACTTGGAAGACCACAAGGAAGTGGAAATTGACGGAGTGAAATCTGGCCTTTTTAAGAACATTGAAGAGGTTAAAGCACAATTTGAGGATGTTAAAGAGAAAAGCAGAAGCGATGTTGTTAATCGTGGCGACTCCAATGCAAGTTTTGAAGCTCCGATTGAGCTTATTTCACGTTATAAAGGCTCAAGCGTTTGTCGGTTTATTTTAAACGCCACTGATAAAGACGAGCCTATTAAAATTCAAGAGTATAAATCCGATATCTTGGGAGAATCTCCCCTAGCCTTTGCAATGGATATAGAAATTCCAAAACAGCCATATGCTATTTCTTACCTAGACTTTATAAACGGATTAACACAGGCCAAAGACTTAACCCTAAACCAGATCGTCGATTATGGCGCTAAGGCTCTAAATCCACCTTTATTCTATGATCCTTCGACATTACCGATAAATAAACTAGCTCTTCAAAACGCTTATAAGTTAGGTGGATTAGTTCCAGTCAATCCTCAAATGGCCGATCACAAGAATATGCCTCCTATCAATACTGTCGGATTCCAATTACTTGAATACATTCAACAGCGTTCAGAATCAGTTACTGGATCAAGTGCTTATACAGACGGAACAACTAATAATCCTTCTGATAAAACACAGGGGACAGCTACTGGCATTTCAGTTTTAACAAGCCAAGCGCAAGGACCTATAAGAGACCGCCAACAAACACTAGAGGAGTCAATCGTTGAACCTATTGTAAATAAATGGTTAAAGATGGCAGCCGGTTTGATGTCAGAGAATGAAATAAAATATGCCTTTATTTCTGGTCAATCGTCCAAATGGATAGAGTTCACTAAGGGAATGTTAAGCGGAAAAATCACATTAAACGATTTATTAGTTTCAGAGCTTATCACACCAGAAGAAGCTGCTGAACTAGCAGCCATTCTCGAAGCAGAGGGTAAGAATCCTCAAACAGAATTAATCTTCGATGTTGACTGGATTATCCGTTGTGAGTCAGGAAGTATGGCTGAAATTGACACCGAAAAAGAAATACAGAACTTCCAGAAATGGGTTGATTTCAATATGTCTATTGGTTTACAAATGGATTTACAAAAAGTCTCTGATGAGTTAGCAAGCAAAGCAAATATTAAAGATCCAGAGAGATTTAAATTACAAGGAGTACAAAATGGAGGAATTGGACAAGGACTTCCAAACGAAGTCACAGGAGGAATTGGAGAAGGAGCGCCTGGAGTTGGCGGTGTCCCTTCTCAAACGATTGGACAAGTCGGAGGACTTCCAAGCGCTTAGAGATGAGGTAGCTAAACCAATCTTACAAGGCTTAGAAGCTGAAATCAGCTCGAAGGAAGCAGATTTGTTACCAGAAGCAATATTTAGAGCAAAAGTGAAACACTTTTACTCTCTAAAATTCTTCTTCGAGAAGATATTTACACAATTATAAGTAATTTAACAATTTAAGGAGGATAGCAGGTTTAGGTGAGAGGGTTCGCTTTATGCGTCAGCTTCGGCTGCCTCCAGCCCTCTCGCTCAAGCCTGTTATCAAATGGAACACGGCGAAAGCCACTCCAAGAAAGGTACAAATGGACACAGAGAACACCCCTATTAATGAGGTAGCACCTCAGGAAGTAGAGACTCCAAGTGAACAGGTAGTCGATACCGAAACATCGACTGATGCCCCCGTTGTGATTGAAACGGACACGGCTAAGAACAATTCTGACTGGGAAACCAGATACAAGGAATTGCAATCGACGTTTACTAAAACATCTCAAAGGAATGCGGAACTTGAGAAATTAGTTAACACACCAGTTGTAGACGATTATCAGCCTACGACTGAGCCAGGGGAAAACCCCTTTGACGAGGCAACCACTACAGGTGTGATGTCTCTAGCCGAGAAAGCTGCTGAAGTAGCATGGGAAAAAAGAGAAGCTGCAAAATGGGTCAAGCAAAATGCGGATGATTTAAAAGATCCGATAGTCGACTCTCGAACGAGAGATTTAATTCGACAAGGTTATGATCGGGATACAGCACTAACTCAAGCTAAAAGTGAACTTTCGGAACGGGTCAGCCCAATTCAAAAAGAAGCTCTAGCTCAAGGCGTCAAAGAAGGACAAGCACTGGCACACGAAAAAGAGAAAATGGGAGCAATAGGGCAACCTGGAAGCTCCGACAGACTCGATCCTAAAGTATTAGGTTCAAAAGAGTTTGCGATACATCAAGGATTAACTTACGTCGACTAGGAGGAAGTCGCACATTAACAAATTAAAGGAAATAAATGGCACATACAGTGGATATGAGCTCAATACCTATGTTTTATGACAAAAGGTATTTAGAGCGACTAGTTCCCCAGATTGCTATGGAAGAGCTCTGCTTGCAGAAACCGCTTCCTGCTAACTCTGGTACGACTATGTATTTCCCAATGATGTCTGCTTCTTCAACAACCGTCTCTGCTTATAAGAGCACTGCTGGTACTGTTGTTACCCCTGAAGCAGCTCATGACTTTAGAGTTTCGGCTGTTATCGAAAAATACCGAAATGCTAAATCAATTTGGGACTTGGCTAAGATTACCGGCCTGTCAACTTACATTGACGAAGTGGTAGACGAGCAAGCTGATCAAGCTGCTCAGATCATTGACAAAAAGATTCTTGAAGAGGCTTACGGAACTTCCGCTATGCCTTGGGGTGGTGGTTTCTCATGTTTCGCATACGACACTACTGCTGGTGTAAACATTCTTGCAACTTCACAGATGTCTGCTATCGGCACATTCTTCGGAATGGCTGGCAGAACTTTCAAAGCAACAACTGCTACTATCAGAGCTGCTGCTGGCAAGTTAAGAGGATTGAATGTCAGACCTTTCGACGATGGTTTTTATCGAATGGCTGTTCACACTGATACCGAAATGGCTCTTTTGGCTGATACAACTTGGGCTACAAGTCCAAACTATCTAACTCCAGAGGAAATCCAAAAGGGTATCTTCAAAGCTTATGCTGGTGTCAAATTCGTTCGAGATAACAACATTTATACATCTGCTTGTGGTACTTCTGCTGCTGCTTATACTCAAGCTACTGCATACTGTTCTGTCTTGGTTGGTAAGGGTGCTCTTGGAATGTCAAAACTTGACGGTGGTGTTAAAACCTACCTTAAAGAGCCTGGCACACAAGACACTTCAAACCCTGTTGACGAGTTTGTAACATTCGGTTGGAAGATTATGTTTGTTCCAAAGCGTTTGAACGTAAACAAGGGTCTTATCGTTTTGACACAGGATCTTGGATAATTGTAACTTCGATATTTGGGAGAATGGAGGCTCTCAAAATCGAGAATATAATTTAATGGAGGAAATTATGTCTAATCCTTTCGATAAAAAGGAAAAGAAGTTTAGCGTAGTCACGCCCGTATACAAAGAGGCTTGGCGTACTTTTGATATGTTTTTTAAATGCCTTTCAGAGAGTTCATACAAAGAATTTGAGGTTATTATCTCCTTTGATGGCAAAAACAAGAGGGGCGAAACAGAACTCAAAAAATATATCAAAAAATACCCTGAAATGGATATTAAATCATGCACTCAAGACTGGGGAGGAGCACCAAAAGCTCGCAACGCTGGAGCTAAGATCGCAACTGGTGAATACTTAACATTCCTTGATCCTGATATTTATTTATACACCGACTCTATGAGAACGTGGGCTGATAACTTTAACGGTTATGATGTGGTTTGGGGCTTATATGATATTCAAGTAAACGATCAAAAATATCAGATCGGGGCTAACGTACCAGTCGATGCCAAAGATCAACCGATGTATTGGTCGTTTAGGTTCTCTAACTTCTGCTCTGGGGCTATGCCTGTTAGAAAAAGTGCTTTTATAGGCTGGGATGAAACAGTCAAAAGTCTTCAGGACTGGGATATGTGGCAAAGAATGTTACTGCCTGATTTTACAGGAGAAAAGTTTAAGTTTATCCGTAAATCTTTCTTTCTGACCGATCCACCAAGAGAGAGAGGCATTTCGATGGACTCGTCCGATAACTGGATTGAGAGGGTCAAGTATGTTAGAGAGAAAAACAACATTCCTATCTCTGATGTATGTGTTTGCTCTTTCGGAGCTCCTTATCATGGCGTTAACACGGCTAAACTTCTTGGTTACGATTACTTGCCGATGCCATCATTCAAACCGAACGAATACAAAGCTGTTTATTTACTAGGTTTCTATGTCAACGGCATTGAAGGCCATATGCAAGCCATCCAAGGCTTTAAAAAGAAAATAATTCATTGGATAGGAACGGATATCCATATGTTAGGCCATACTCTTTCCGTCTCTACATGGAAAGACCTGTTAAGTTATTTTAAGAACGAAAAAATTATCCATTTAGCAGAAGCTAATTTTACTCAAAAAGAACTCAAAGAATTAGGGATTAAATCTAGTGTTGTGCCGCTACCCCCGTCAAAGCTATACAAGCCAATGCCACTACCAAAGAAGTTTACTGTTGGTATTTATGAGAACGCAACTCAAAATATGTATCAAGAAGAACTAATGCAGCATGTCGCTCGAAGTATGCCAGATATTGAGTTTAAGTTCTTTGGTAACGATCAGAAAAAAGGCAAATATAACAATGTCGAACACTTGGGTTGGGTTGATATGGACGAATGGATACCGAAGTTATCTTGTAATCTAAGAATTACTAATCACGATGGGCTTTCTCTAACAGTTTTGCAGTTTTTGACTGCTGGACGAAATGTAGTTACTAATACCCCCGTTAAGGGGGCAATACAGGTAAATCCTACACGTGAGGATATAGTAAAATGCATCAGAATGGCTCAGAAGACACTTTTAGACTCTAAGTGGTCTACATACTGGACAAAGGAAGTTTCAACTAAGAAATTCAAAAGAGAAATGAGGAAAATATGCAAATAAGCGTTGTAATTCCGACAAAAGACCGCCAGACCTATTTGCCAGAAGCTATCAACTCTGTTTTAGAGCAAACCTTTAAAGATTTTGAACTAATTGTAGTAAACGACGGTGGAACCGACGATACTGATACTTTGATGGACTACTACTGCAAGAAAGACAAGCGAATAAAGTATATAAAGTTGGTTGAGAACATGGGAATATCCAAAGCTCGAAATACAGGTGTGGAAATGGCACAGGGAAAGTATATCGCTGTTCATGACTCTGATGATGTAATGTCACCAGACCGTTTGAAGAAATCTCTTAAAGCTCTTGAAAATTGTGATTGTGTTTATTCTTCTTACTTACAGGCTAATGAAAACGGCAAAGTCTACGGTATGGTTGAAGCCCCAGCTCCCTCTAGGTTAAATATGAAAGAAATTCTTAAACATCAAATGATCCCTCACGTTACTATGATTGGCAAGAAAGAACTCTTTAAATATAAAGATGAGTACAGAACTAACGATGATTTATATCTTGTTTGCTCAATGTTTAGAGATAATGTCAAATTTAAAAAAATAAGAGAACCATTAATGATCGTGCGTTATCATCCTACTTCTACATCAAACACTAAAGACAAGGAGGTTCGTGGTGTCACAGAAAAAATCAGACAAGAATTTGATATTTAATAAGGTTCTATCGCTACCTTTTCAAGACACAAGCGTTGGTCTATACCGTATCCTTTCACCTGTTATAAAGGCCAAACAAAAAGGCTTAATCAAAGATAATTTGTGCTATCCCTTTACGGGGGATAATCAAACACAGTTTGCTACTTATCCTGATAGTTTCTGGATGGAACTCTGCAAAGGAGCTGATGTTGTCCATAGCACAATCCTGGCAAATAAGGATATGATTTTAAAATTTATGAACTTGCGTAAGCACTTTGGCTTTAAATTGTTTTTTGATATTGACGATAACCTATACTCTGTTTCAACCGACAATCCTGCTGCTAAACAAGTCGAAAGGCTAAAAGAAACATTTGAGTCGTGTTTGAGTATTTGCGATGGCGTAACTGTTTCAGTGCCTAATTTAAAGAAAGTTTACTCTCATCTACACGATAACATATATGTTAATCCTAACTTTGTAAATAAAGAGATGTTTGATTTTCCAAGAAAGAAGCATAAGGGAATAAGAATAGGTTGGCGTGGAGCTTATGGTCATAAAGACGATTTAGAGATGATCCGTCCTGTTATTGAAGCGATTAAAAAAGACTTCAATATAACTTTTGTAACTCTAGGCTGGAACCCTGGTTGGTCGGACGAACATCACGAATGGGTTGACTCTTTCGCTTTCCCTAAAAAACTAGCTTCTCTTAATTTGGATTTAGCTCTTGTACCATTGATAGATTCAGCCTACAACAGGTGTAAATCAAACCTTGCTTACTTGGAATACTCAGCACTTGGGATACCAACAGTTACTTCACCAGTCGAGAACCAAAAAGGTTGTGGAATAAACGCTAAGTCAAGCTATGAATGGTATGAAGCAATCAAGAAGTTAATCAAAGAAAAACCAACTGTTAAATTTGTTGATACGGAGAATGTTTTAGGCCTTTATAAGTGGATGAAAGAGACAAATCGCAAGAATTTCTAGGTGCGGTACATATACCTATTGATGAATTATTTACTTTTGCGTACACGTACCGCTTATTTACGAGGCGAGGAAGACACGTCAACTGAAGACGTGATTGATTCACATATTCAGTCGGCGATTGAGGATATTTGTAACGAGTATCCATTTTCGTGGACTCAAGACGATGATACTATTGCCAATGGCGACGACCTTCCAACAACTATAAACCGCAAATGGGGCGTTATTATTGTTGATTCCAACGGAAATACCTTGACTGAGATACCGCCTAAAGATCAGCACTCAACGACCTCGACAAGCGTCTACTGGCTATCAGGAGGAAAATTTTACACTCACTCAACCGAAACTCTCTACATATATTTTTACTATCTTCCAACCGCACTCGTAAATGACGCTGATATTTGCTTAATTCCTGATGGCGAGGCTGTCGCCTACTTAGCCGCTTCCAAGATGTATATCGGCGACGAAAGAAATAGAGAACTCAAAGAGGATTATAAGGGTGAAGCCAAAGAACGAATCCAATCAATGATTGCGGCTGATGAACTATACGGACAAACAATAATAGAGGGAAGCATTATCGACCTTAACTCCCAGATAAGGAGTTAAATGGCACTTTCACAAAAGTTTACCTCAATTCAGCGCAAGGATTTTGTCGGTGGAAATAATTACACCTATGGCTCACGTCAGGTCAACGATAATGAGTCCCCAGACGCTGTTAATTGCGACTTTAAAGGACGTACAGGGGTTGGAAATAGAGCTGGATACACTCAATTAGGGACAGTTTCTACATATAATCTCGGTAAAGGACTAGCCGAGTTTCATACTTCAGTAATAGACCAAGCAATTAAGTTTGTTTCCAATGCAACAAATGTGATTTTGTCATACTCAACTGGTGGAGCATGGTCTGATGTTGTCGGAACTACTTTTGCTAACTTAAACATGGATGCATGTCAGGGCGGGGGGAAACTATATACCGGCAACGGAAGTGATGTTATGCGTGAATGGAACGGATCAGCGTGGGCAGACACTACTAACGGCACTAAAGGCTATTTTCCTACTTTTTACAATTCACGAATATGGGTCAAAGACGAACAAAATGAAGATATGCTTAACTTCTCAGGTCAGTTCACCTTTGATAATACTGTTGTTTCTGATAAATTAGGCGATTTTACTACTGCCAATGGTGGAGGTTGGATAAGGTTTAAAGCAGGTTCAGGGGCTAGAATTACAGGTCTTAAATCATTTAAGAGTGCTTTGTATGTTTTTTTAACCGATTCTATTTATAGGGTAACTCCCGCTTCTAGCGCTAATACTTTTACAGTTGAACTAATTACAAATGCAGTCGGCTGTGTATCTCATCGATCAATCGTCCAAGTTGAAGAAGACTTGTATTTTTCAGGTCAAGACGGAGTTTATTCTTTGGGAGACGTTGCTAACTATACTGCAGTAAGAACTACAAATAAGTCGGCTAAGATTCAAAGAATATTTGACAACCTAACAGCTACTCAAAAAGCTAGCTTGGTCGGTTGTTATTACAAATTTAAATATTATCTTTTTTATACCCTTTCAGGTACTACAAACAACGCTTGTATGGTCTATGACATACGCTATAAGGCGTGGCAGGACTGGCGAAACATTGCGGGCAATGACGCTAAAACAATTACTCTTCAGGGAGAACAGAGAATGTTCTTTATCGAGAACTCCGCAAAAGTTCAAGAGATGGGCGTTGGCAACGATGATGACGGATCTCCAATAAATTCATATTGGACTAGTAAATCCTTTGACGAAAAACTCCCAGATGTTATGAAATTTTATTTTGATGCCTCTTTCTTATTCGGGACTCTCAACGGATCGGTAGACCTCTCAGTTGTCTTTAATGACTACGATGTATCAGCCACTAAAACACTCACTCAAAACAAACCTCAAGGAGGCTTTGGTAGAGACGTTCTTGGTAAGTCTGTTATGGGTAAATCAACCAATATTACAACTGTTGTTCAGGTTTATAACTATCCCCAAAGGTTAAAAGCAAAGGGAAAGAAATACGCTGTTTCATACAAAGTTGAATCTTCTGACGAATGGAGGCTTGATTCAATATCCCAATATGTCAGCGTCTTTGACCATTTCAAAATTTTACCTTCATTAAAACTAAACTAAGGATTATATGGCACTCAACACCCCCACAAGCGATTTTCAAACATCATCTTTAAATGGAGCAATCAACGCTTCTGTCGATTCGATGACAATAGGAACTGGACTTTCAATTCCAGCAACTAATGGAGCATTACAGATAGACTATGACTCAATAATAGCTGTCGGATCGGCTTCTAGTCCAGAAACTATTTTATACGCAACTTATAACTCAGTCACTGGTGCAGTTTCAGGAATGACTAGAGGTCAAGCAGGAACAACAGGAGTGTCCCACTCAAATGGAGCTTCTATTCAATGCGGTAACTCTAGCGTCTATTTTACTGCTTTAAATGCTCTTTATGATGGCTGGATTCCAGTAGAGGAAACATGGTCAAGAGTCTCAAACACTTCCTTTACTATTACTGGTGACTATACAGGAGTATTAGCGGTGGGAGATAAATTAAAAGTTACCGATACAACAGTAAAGTATTTTTATATCACCGCAGTTTCGTACTCAGCACCGAACACAACAGTAACTATTACAGGAGGAACTGATTATGTTTTAGCTGCCACTCCTACATTACAATACTACTCCAAAGCCTCATCTCCAGTAGGTTTTCCTGATTGGTTTAATTGGACACCGACTCTGGGGGCTTCTGGCTCAATGACATTTACAAGCACAAATATTCTTAATGCACGATTCAAAATTACAGGCAGACAAGTAACTGTTTCTATAACTACCACTGGAACAACTGGAGGTTCGGCTAGCGTCAATCTAACTTTCACCTTACCAATAGTTGGGGCACGACAATATAATGGTTTTTCTGCTTATGTTGGTGATGGTGGAGACATCGTTGGTTTTGGGTTTTTAGATTCAAACAAAAACAAGGTATTTATTGAAAAGACTGGAGGCGATAACTTTGGCTTAGGGGCAGGCCGTTCGTTTTCTTGTTACGGTTCTTACGAAATTTAATACAAAAAGACCATCCTACTTGGGTCTTTGTGAGAAAAACATTCAACGTATTGAAAAATAGAACATTAACATTGTCAGCTAAGGGCGGGTTTAGCTGAGTACATTATAAGAACAGGGATAGAATAGCTCGTAACGCTACAAGCATTTCTATCATCTTGGAGATCGTTGGGTATTTTTTCATAATTACCCATCATTAAAAACAAAAAGGGACACTGTTGTCTGTAGACAGTCATCCCTATTTGCCTCTGTGTGATAGATACTTCACAGCGTTTGGCTATAAGTAAATATTATCACATGAGAAAAAAATGTCAATAGGTGGTACCCCCGCTGGGACTCGAACCCAGATTACAAAGTTAGCCAAACTAAGTGTTGTATCCATTTCACTACGGGGGCATCACCTTTGACACAAAGACAGTATAGCAAAATAGGTCATGGGGGTCAAAGAGAGAACATTAACAATTTATTCATTGGTTTTAACGTGATTCCACAACCAAGCAAAACCAATAATAGTGAATAACCCACCGATAGCATACAAATCGGAGTAATCAGGTTTTTCTTCAGGCATGTCTTCAACTTCAATTGTTGCTTTAGATGCAACAAACCTAGCTTGTTTATCAGCTTCAATCTTAGCTAAAACTGTTTTTCGCTCTTCTGAGTTTATAACCTGATCGGTAATTGTTTTGTAACTCCAGCTAGAGCCAGAGCAATTATTATAAGGAAATTGACTGTGCCAATACTGAATATCAAAGTCGTTTGTATCTCTTAATAAAAGCGATTTGTAGACACTTTTAACAGACTCATCAATATTGTTATACCAGTAAGTTTGAGCTGATAAATGGGAATAAAACTTTTTGTCTCCAATCTTGCAAACCCACGGATCAACTGGTTCTGAATAACAAGTACAACTAGAGCTTAAAGTTCCGTCAGAGCATAGTTGCCTTCCATTAGAACAACCTGCGACTCCACCATGCCAAGAGCAACAGCCACGTTGCGCATTAACTTTAGGGGCAAAATATAAAAAAACACTGACAATAGCAGTGCATAACCAAATGACTACCCCTAATTTCTTCATATTTACCCCTGTTTACTTAATTTCTTTTGAGTAATGAGGCCGTAGATATAGCCGATAAAGAGAACGACCAAAATAATATAAGCAAATAATGCGGTAGCAATGTCTATTGTTCCCTCTATTTCACCACCGCTTGCATAAACCATAAAACCAATGGCGGCACATAATATGTAAAAGCAAATCGAATTAAAAACATAATCCCTTAGTCGCCTTGTAATAAAAAACTTAACCAAAAACTTATTCATAACCATATATTATCACTAATTTATAATTTGTCAAGGAGAAACTATGTACAACTTGTTTAAAGCAGCCCGAAACGCTGGCGAAAGATTTGTATCTGGAGCTGGATCAATGCCTTTATGGGACAGGGCTAAATATGCTGCTACGCCATACACTAAAGTAATTCAATCAGCACAAGCAAAGGAGACCCAAAACGAACCATATCGTGGTGCTTATTATGATATTCAAGGAAATTATATTGGGCCACAAGACCAACCTCAAGAACAACCAAACTCAGTCGGTGATATGTCTCCAATAAAAATGTTGTGGGATGAAGGAACAGGCACAAACACTCAAGCGGATACCTTTACTCCAACACCTTATGAGGGAAAAATATACTACACCAGAGAAGACTTGGCTCAGGCTGTAAACGAAGCAATCACTAAATCTTACAACGATCAGATAAAGAAAATAGATACCAATTTTAAAAACGGTTTTATTACTTTTGATGAACGAGACGCTGAGATTAAAAGAGTCAGAGGGCAATTAGTCGATAAGAGAAAAGGCGATCTTGAAAGTATCGCTGGATACATGAACCAAATTTCGCCAGAGGCAGTTCAGTCAGGCAGAAACACTATGGAAGGAAAAGCTGTTGAAGATTATACAACTCAAAACAAACAACTTGGTACTGAGCTAGGGTCTAATTTATATGATTCTAGCGGAAGAATACGTCAAAACCTCACAACTGCTGATCTTCAACCATATATGACAGAACTATCAGATACAGGGAATTTAGCACGATCAATCGCTGGAAACTATCAAGAAAGAGACAACAACACATTAGCTGCTAACACTGCATTTAACTCTGGTAAAACTCAGAACGCCAATGACTACATATCTTCTTTACCTGCTACTGCCAAAGTAAGCGATTATTCTAAATATCTTAATGGAAGTATACTAAACAACCAAAAAACACCTACACAGGACGTTGGAGGGTTTTCTAGTACAGCTAAAACAGATAAGTACGGCAACCCAATCGACGATTATATTTATAAGGGAATGTAGTAGACAGGGGCGAGATAAGAAGATTACAAGATACTTTTTAACGCAATGACTATCTGTTCAACCAGATAAACCACTGCAAGGGTATCAAGGAGTTTTTTCATAACTACTCCTTTCCGACCCAATCCTCCATTATCGAGCCAAGATAAATAATAAGATTTCGCAAAATTTTAAGAACCAAGTCCCGATTATCCTCCATTTTGTCGGAAATCTACCTCGCCCCATCAATAAATTATATTCCCAAGCAATTTAAAGAAGTACCGAACAAAAGATGACCAATTAAATAACACAATCTATGAGTAGTATTTTCCAAGACATAAAAAAGAAATACGCCCCGAAAGCTCTTGGGGCGCTTGGCTGGGTAGGAGATCAGCTTTCCAGAGGCAACTACGCCTCAGCTAATATTGCCAAAACTCTTACAGACAAAAAAAGGGATTCTTTTGGTGATGTAATGAAGGCAGGATACAGAGGATTAGCTCTTAAAGACAAAACCACTTATTCGGACGTATTAGACCAAGCTGGCGTTAAAAACAAGTATGTAAAAGCAATTGGTGGGTTTGCTGGTGATGTTTTGTTAGACCCGACAACATATTTAACACTAGGGGCTGGGGCAGGTGCAAAAATCGCCACTAAAGCAGGAACGAAGACATTAACAAAAGCAGGAACCAAAGAATTTTCAAAATTATCAGGCAATCTCGGGAGAGAATTTGCTGAAAAATCGCTTTCTAACATAATTGAAAAATCTCCGCAAATGGCAAATAAACTCGTTGATAAAGGCGGGTTAAAATTTGCTGGAAAAACGATTCCGCTGACTGATAAGGTTGTTAATCCTGTATCTAATAGTATTAGAAACGTAACTGGTAAAGTAGGAAGAGATGCATCAATATCTTCAAACCCATTATTTAAAAGGCAACAACAAGGATTTAGGGACACTTTAGACGCTGGAATATCCAGATACACTACAGGATACCAAAAAGCTTTTAGGGGCATAGATAAGGCTGGCAGAGAGGCAATAACCAGAGCCATAGATGAGGGAAAAGTTAATTTACTTCCTAGAAGTTTAAAGGGAGCAGCCAAATTTGCACAAAAAGAGCTTGACGATATTCTAAAGCAGGAAAAGGGCAGGGGTTTGATAAAAAATGGGTTAGAAAATTACGTTACTCATGTTTATGAAAATCCTGAAGACGTTAAGAAGTTTTTGAATTATGTAAATACAACTAGACCAGGAACTAGATTTGCCAAAGAAAGAGCAATACCAACATTGGCAGAAGCGGAGGCACTAGGACTAAAGCCTAAGTTGGATATAGAGGAAGTTTTAAGACAGCGCCGATCTTCGTCACTACGAGCAACCGGTAAAAGTGATCTTTTGACTGAAGTTGGTAATACTCAAGGAGTTTCTACTGTCAAAGATGTCTCCAAACCAATCACTGAGAATATTGATGCTAACAAACTAAGGCAAACTGATATTTTTGGCAGCACCGCCCCTAAACTCCCTGAATCACAAATAGTCAAGGAATCAACAAGAGTACCGGCTGGTTATGCAAGAATAGAAGGTGTCAAAGAATTGGCAGATAAAGCAATACCAACTGAAGTTGCTGAATATATAGCAAAACTTGACAAACAAGTTATAAACTCGGAATCTATCAACGGATTTCTGAAATATTATGATAAAGCTCTTAACTTTTGGAAAGGATCAGTAACAACACTTTTCCCCTCTTTTCATGTCAGAAATGCCGCTTCCAATGTCCTACAGAACTATCTAGATGTTGGCATGACGCAATCTCTTAATCCTAAGTTTCATTCAACCGCAGTAAAAGTAATGGGCGGTAAGAATGCTAATGAAATAGTAAAAATAGGTGGCAATAAGTATAAAATCAGCGAACTTAGAAAGTTAATGCAAGATTCTGGTGTGTTGCAAGGAATAGGCGCAATGGATGTTAAGGGCAGTTCTTCTAAGTTTAACTTGGGCAGAAGAACAGGGCGATTTATCGAGAATGAAGCTAGAGGCGTAAACTTCTTAGCCAATCTTGAGAGAATAGGCGATCCAGTAACAGCAGCCGAAAGAACAAAAAAATTCTTGTTCGATTATGACAATCTCTCAGACGCAGAAAAAAACATCATGAAGAGAGTTTTCCCATTTTATACATGGACATCAAAGAACATCGCATTGCAAGCCGAGCAAATGATTAAGAACCCTGGCAAGTTTGCCAATCAATTCAAAGCTCAAAGAAATGCGACTCAACCAGTATCGGAACAAGAAATGGCTTTAATGCCAGATTATATGAAGAATAGATTTGTCGTTAAAACAGGTGAAGATAAAACCGGAAATCCACAATATATATATTCTTTTGGCAGTCCGCTTGAAGGAGCAGTACAGTCTGTTGCTGAACCGCTAAAAACAGCCACCTCTATGCTTTCACCCGCTGCTAAAGCACCGATTGAATTAGCAACAGGTCAAGACTTTTTCTATGGAAAACCAATCAAGGAATTAACAAACGCAAAAGACATTTCATATCTCCCTAATCCAGTCAAAAAATTAGCTGGATACAACGAGAGAGAGGCAACAAACAGAAAGGGCGAAACATACAAAACATCTACCGCCAATCCTTATCTTCTCTATGCTTTAAGACAACTGCCATCGTCCAGGGTTACAAATACAGCTGGAAAGATTTTTGACCCCAACAAGCAAGCTGGTCAAAAGGCTCTTGACACTCTAACAGGAGTTAAAACAGCTTCTGTAGATCAAGAACAGCAAGCGTATTTTAAGGGTAAAGACGTCAAAAAAGATATTGCAAATGAACTTGTCCAGAAAGGATTGATAAAAGAGGGTGGTTACGGCAAATACTACATTCCAGAGAATGTGAAAATGAGCCAAGAGGAAAAGAATCAAGCTATCACTATAAAAACACTTCTAAACAATACTGACGAAAAAACAGCCCTAAGTATGGCAACCGGTATAAACGTTAATAACCCTAGTGTTGCTTCCGTGGGAGATAAAATTGATTTGGAGGTTGCAAAGGAAAATTTGCCCAAAGAAAAAGGCTCATACCAAGAGGTCGGAGATAAGATTATCTACTACGACACAAAGACCAAAGAGGTTAAGGACGAGTACATTGTTGATTTTGAAAAAAAGGTAGCTGACGCCTCATACGCATATCAAAAAGACGTTCTTAAAAGGTCAGATAATTACAAGGCTTACAGGCAGTTATTGAACGATAGATACAATAAAAATGTTGAGGAAATAAACACCCTTGACCCTTTTGTTGATGCCGATAGAATTACCAAACTTCGCAACGAGAACGGTGATATTGAGAACGAAATTGAAAAGTATGACGAATATGGCGGCTTCAAAAAACCTCTCAAAGCAAAGGCCATGAAGACACCATCAGTCGCATCATCTCAACCAAAAATATCTTTAACAAAACCACAACTTAAAGCTCTTCGAGTCCAAACATCATCTTCTAATTTCAAGAGACCAACATCCTCAAGAAAAGCGTCTAACATCAGGTTAAAAAAAGGGGTTTGATAACCCCATTGTTTTACTATATAATTTAAATATGAATAAAAATAATGAAAACAACCAAATTTACAAGGGAAGAGAAAAAGAATATCACAAAGAGTATATGCGTAATCGCAATATTAAACTCAATAAAGAATATGGTATTAGCGCCAACCAAGTTTCTAAGTTCGGGTTTAAATTATGTCTTGAAGTCTTTGAGAAATGTGGTCACAAATGCTCTGTCTGTGAAGAAGAAAACAAACTTTGTGTCCACCATCTTGACGGAAGTGGTCAAACAGAAAATCCAAATAATAATTTAGACAATTTACAGTTATTGTGCCAGAAATGTCATGGTCGCCTTCATGCAAGTAAAAGATGGTCTGACAAGGCGGATGAACAAGGTGGATATAAAAGAAAAGGCAGGGAGAAAGAATATTACAGGGAAGTTGATGCTAAAAGGAGATTATCTGAAAAAAGAAAACTATACCAAAGAGAATATTCAAAAAAATACCAAGAAAAAAATAAAGAAAGATTAGCAGAAGAAAAGAAAATATACTACTTGGAAAATAAAGATAAATGGAAAGAATCAGACAAAAGAAACAAAGAATCAATAAGGGCAAGATCCAAAGAATACTATGAAAAAAATAAAGAAATATGCAATGAAAGGATGAAGCAATGGAGGAAAAAAAAGAAGGAAGAACAGACCGACCAGAGATAAATGAGTCTGATAGATCAACAATGTCTCAGCCTGTAGTAGTCGATAACGGTCAATGCGAGCACGAATGGTTTCTGATCTTCCGTGACGGCGACGGCAGAAATAATTATGGTTGTAAAAAATGTATGCATGGAAAGGTTGAATAATGGAACAATTGGCACAACGTGTAGAAGCCCCCACAACGCCCATAGAGGCAGTTTCTAAACCAGAGGTAAAAGTAGACACCACCACATCAGATATAACAGAAAAGCCCCTTAGCGAGGGTTACATAAAGGAATTATTCAGTTTGGGGGAAAGTGCAAGCCACTTCGATATGCCCTCCTTAACTAAAGAGATAGACGAGTTCATTCTTTCCGAGATAGAACGACAGGGATTAGAGAAAAGCCATAAAAGTTATGAAGAAATCATACAAGGATATTTAGATAAATTACGTTTACCAGACGGAGTTGATAACTATACCAAAGTCGAAAAAGTTGCCGAATTAGTAAGAATAAACCGCAAACTAATAGAAGCAATGACCGAAAAAGAAACTTTATTAAACAGTGACCCAACTAAAATGAGTTCAGCTCAACTAAAGAGATATATCAAGGAAAACCTATGACAGACATAACCAAAGACTCATCACAATATATTAATAACGAAGAGCACGACAGTTTGTTCAAAGCCAAGCGTGTTACCGATGTCGGCTCAGACAACCAACAGCTAATTGACGAAGCTGC
>Ga0172381_10002344_pt1 | contig 20965 bp, 34 predicted proteins | sample Leawel6488metaG_FD_119754 | JGI IMG/M metagenome (GOLD analysis project Ga0172381, IMG submission 119754) | Leachate microbial communities from a municipal landfill in Southern Ontario, Canada - Leachate well 64-88 metaG | ecosystem: Engineered > Solid waste > Landfill > Unclassified | place...
CGCGTCGATGGCGGCGGGGCGATAGTTCAGTAGCCCGCGAACATGATGGAATGTGAACCATAGACTCACGAAGAACATGCCCCACAGTTCGCTCGTAAAGGTTGAGTAAATCCAGAAGGGCTGGCCGCAAAGCCCAAGGGCGAACCCGAGGCGTGGTCGCTTACCCGAAAATGCCCATATCGAACCACAAGAACAGATGATGATTGCGGCCTGCGCGATTTCTTTCACCTCCGCCTCGCTTTCTCGATAGCGGCATGAAGAGTGCGGCCATACCCGAGGTCGCTCCATCCAGGCATCGGGCATAACAGCCTGTATTTCTGCACGCGGAAACAGTTTCCTTCGTCCGTTTCGTCTACCTGAACGCGCACGTTCATCCCGCGTTCCAACAGCCACTCCTCGTCTTCCCGCCGCTGTTTCAGTTCGAGGTATACGGCGTTTAGAATAGCCGCATGTTTTTCGTCTACAATAAGGCCACCAAAGAAGTTGTTCGCCATCTCTACGAAATCTACAAACGATTCCCATTCCTTTTCCGTCATCCCTTCCTCCCATCAAGCCGCGAAAGGGCGGCGCGGAACCGGAGCACCCAATATCCGTCCTCCCGATGTATCCATTCACCGAACGATATGCTTTCCCCTTCGCTGTTCTCTACCTCGACAAACCGCCCACATTCACGGCCAGGAGCCGCATCGAATACGATGTCTATCTGCCCGACCTCCTCCTTCAGCGCGTCCCGCTCGGCGGCGAGGGAGGCGCAACGGGGGCAGTCGGTAGCATTCGGCTCAATCCACCGGACCTTGTGCCCGCATTGGTCGTGATATTCCTCGAAGGTTACGTGTTCAGGCGGCACTGGCATTTGACAGCCGGGGCACCACCATTCTCCCGTCTTGTCGGTCATCTCTTCCCCCTCCCTTATTTCCTTGCACCGCTTGCACCGATACACCGTACCGACCCACGCTCGGCTACCGTCCTTCATTAATCGCCACGGTGGAGCCGCCTCCCAATCGTGGTCCTCTGGATGCACGCAAACCATCACACCGATCCATTCGAGGAGGCGGGAACGGAGGGTCATTTCCCCTCCAGGTAGGCGATGACGGCGCGGGCAATCATATAGCCATTAACTCGCACATGATTCCGCAGTCATCGATAATCGGGCCTTCGTGCCTACCGGCATTCTGGTCCAATTCGTCGAGGTATCCGTTTTTTAGGATGGAGTATCCAAGCAGCCGCTCAAGCTGGTTCCTGGACTCAAATACATCAGGGAAGTCCACGCGAATCTTATTCCAATAACCTGCACCGCCCTTGGGGCATCCCACACAATTGTTGTTTGGGTAGCCCAATTCGTACATATACGGACGAGCGATTCCTGACGCCTTTAGTATTTCGTGTGCCAAAGACTTGCAAATTTTCTTGTCGTACAGCGGAAACAGATGAACATGGCCAGGCATGGAATTCTTGATTCTCTCTATACGTTGTGTTTCCTCGCAGTCCAGTCCCCACACGGCTCTTATCTTTTGGCATAGCCCCGCTTCGAACTTTTTTCGCACTTCACGTTTTAATATCCTTGTACATGATGCCCCGCTTGGTCCTTTGATGAAACTCGCATAGCGACACGCCTCATCTACGGTTTTAAAGCGGGATTGCAATATCTCAACTTCCTTGCCAAACCATGCCTCGCAGTCCTTTATAAATCGCATTGTATCGGGATGCTGATCGTTAATATGCGTGTAGACTATGCGATCAATGTCGTTTATCGCCAATTTGGTCGCCACGGCAGAAGATACGCCGCCAGAGAAATAACTGATGGTTATCATGCCCGCATCAGATTTCATTCCCCCTCCTCGGCGCAACGGCGGCGGAGTTCGGCAACGATGCGATCTCGCCAGCCCTTATCGTTGGCGGGGTTCTGAAGATGGTCGATGATCCACTCCATCGCCGCTTTCAGGCGCTTCGCCTTTTCGGCGTGGGAACAAGGAGCGGGGGAAGAAAGGGCGTCCTCAAGATCCTCGTAATGTAGGGCTGCGTCTGGAAGTTTTCCTTCCCCGCCGCATTTACCGCATTGGATAGCACGCCCAACGCTGATTATGGTCCCCGTGGCGCGACAGGTCGGGCATGGTCTGTACTTCATCAGCGACCTTACCCGACACACCTTCCCCTCCGCCTCCTCTTTGGCGAGGAGGGCGGCGCGGCAAGACGTTCTCAATACAGCCGGGTCGTCCTCGACCATTACGGATTCCGGGTCCAACCTCGGATCGTTCGCGGTCGTAATCAGGTCCATCCTCATCTCCTCCCGGCATTCTTGGCGGTCCTGCCGGGGTAGCCCGCCGCCACGGGGCCGAAGAAGCTCACCCTGCAATGGTGCGCTTCGTCAAAACGCAAGGTCCGGGTCGTCCGCAGGGGCATCCTGCTTCTTCGCGTACTCTGGCACCTCGGCCTCGAATACCACGATGACCACCTCGCTCCGCTTCCCGCCGTCCTTGTCGGTCCATTGATCCTGCGTCAGCATCCCGCGTACCTGGATGGGTTTGCCCTTGGCGTATTTCTCCGCGATGCCCTCGGCCACGTCCTTCCATGCGATGCACTTGAAGAAATGGCCGCGCTTGGATTCACCCTTGCCGATGTTCTGCGCGATGGTAAAGAGGCACTTTGCGGTTCCCTTGGTCGTGAAACGCACATCAGGGTCGCGTACAAGATTGCCGCTTAGCTCCACGTTGTTCACGCTGCGTCTCCTGTCGCCATGGTTATCTGTTCGAACAGCTCTTCGACCTCGGCAAGGAACACCTTGGCGGCTTCCTCGACCTTCTTTATTTCTTCCTGCGGCGGCTCGAACCGGAGAAGGAAGTGCTGGTACTCCCGCGCCATAATGCGAGGATCGAACGCGAAGAAATCGACGAAGGCCCGCTGGCATACCGCTAATTGGAGAAGCATCTGCGGCTTGTGTTGTTCGGGGATTACGCCTGCGGCCCGCCACTCCACGAAGGTTGTCGTCGTCGGGCACTTTATTTCCGCCAACCCCGTTTCTCCTACAAGGCGATCCGGCGATGCCCCGAGGTAGGGGATTGATTCATGCAACGCGAAGCCGCACTTCTGCACCAGGGTTCCGGTGACTTCCTCGTACCGCTCTGCGGCGGCGGCTTCCTGCTCGATGCCCCATTTCATCGCGTCCGTGACATAGTTCTCCGTGGCGAATCCCGTCATCCGCTCGGCTACAAGCGCGATCTTGAGCTTCCGCCGCGCCTCGGATTCCTTGCCGCTCCTGAGGAAGGAGAGCGCATCGGCCATCCGGCTTGCGGTTAGGCAGCCGACGCGCTCCTTGATCCATTCGTTCGTCTGCTGAGAGGGCGTAATCCAGATCGGGCCGCTCACGCCGCCGCCCCTCTGGCGATGCGCTCCTTGGCTTCTTCCTTCGCCGCCTTGTACCCGTGCCGCTTGGCGGCGGGGATGGCCTCCCATGCGGCCTGAAGTTCGGGAAGGGTCTTTGCCGCCTTCAGCGTGGCGGAAACCTTGTCGTCCACTTCAACCGGGGGAGCATTATCGACGGGAGCGGCCTTCCCTGCGGCGGCGTTGCCGTCGTCGTCTCCATCCCCCACGACACAAAATATTGCCTGTAGCGTGGCCCTCTTAGCGTAGGTTGCCGCCGACAGCAATCCCTGCGCGTCTGTCTTCATGGCGGGCACATCCATCGGATCGAACCCCATCGTCTCGCCGCTGCTGTGCATGAGGATAACAGCGCACCTTATTCCCGTTTCCGTCGTAGTGAGGGGCTGCATAACCGATATGCCGTACTTGGAGGTGACGGGAATCACGGCGTTTCTCACCGCCGCGAGGCTTGCGTACTTGCTTCTGAAATGCGGGTTGGTAGAATCGAACGCGGGGTTAGCCATCTCCCCCTGCGCCTTGGCGAGGGCTTCCGCCAACTTCATGATGCTTTCAGAACGCTCCATTAATTCTTTCCCTCCTTCAATTTTTCCCATTCTTCCTCGCTCATGTTCTCCAGCTCCCGGTCGATGCGGCGGTGGTATTCCCAATCCCCTCTGTCGGCCTCACTCGGCCCGTCGTAACCGTCGTCTCCGTCCAGGTCGTCGGAGTAGTTGGCGAGGATGCGGTTCATACGCACCCCCACAGAATCACCGCCGTTATCCCGACCGCATCCGCCAGCAGGATATAGACCACGGTAGTCATGCCTTTTCCCTCAGGTCCAGAAGGGCCTCAAGGAGTTTTTCTGCGGCTTCTCGTCTGCGGGTAAAATCTTTGTCCCATTCCTTTGCTTCTTCTCGGAGTGCCTCAATAGAAAGATATGCGGCGTGTACCGGGTCGCCCTTTGCTTTCATTTCGGCGTCGCATTTCAGGCAGTAGGCTCCATCGCTGGTGCCTGAAACGTAAACTCCGTGGTGGTATTCCTTCGCCTTGGTGCCGTCCCTTTGACATTCCCAACAGATATCTTTTCCGCAACCAAGGCATTGCTCCCATGATTCCTCGCCGCAAAAATCGCAATATTTTTTCGATACGACTTCGTCCTTCTTCATGTCGCTCTCCTGACGTATTCCTCGCGCCACCTCTTTGCGCGTTCAGCCCTCTCCTGCGGCGTGAGGGAGGCCCACTCGCGGTCGCGGGAGATGATGCGGAGGTAGGTGAGAGTTGCGCCGAGGTTCATGTCAGGCCTCCGTCTCGAACTGTTTGCAGCAGGTTCGGCACCAGAAGATGAACTTATGGAAGCCAACTCCGACGAGAACGCGCCATCCGTGCCGGTGATGCTCGTCCGTGCAGGCGCAGGGGATTCGATAGGCCATCACGCCGCCTCCTTCCGATACCTGTATTCCTTCAGCCCCGGATGACGCATCGACAGCCGCTCCTGTACCCGCCCCTTCTTCCGAAGCTCGGAAATCCTCTTGGAAGGAGACACGGTGCCGCAGGTCTGGATGATCTCAAGCGTGGTCATAAACCTACGCGCCGCCTTAAACTTCTGCTCGAAAGTGGGCATGGATTCCTCCCTTAAGCTGGTTAAAAGAGCATCTCCGGGGCTTCTTCGGGTTCGGACCACCGAATGTCATTCCGTTCGCACGAACCAACGAGTTCGAGGACATGGAATGTTTCTCCGGTCTGACATCGCGCCAGCCTCTCTGCTTCCCTCTTTGCCGCTTCAAGAGACAGGTGCTTATGGGTCGGGATACCGCGCAGTTCGTTCCAGACCAACCAGAACTTAATCATCTCCTACCTCCTTTTTAGTAGCCCCGGCGATGGTTGCCGGTCCGACCCGGACTCATCGAAACTATCCTTTCGATAGAGTCATCGCCGGGGCATCTCGGTTGCATCCTTCAAGTCTGCGGGGGCCGGATTCCCCACCCGGCACCCGTTTCCCGGACTCTTCGCTCCACTCTCAATCTGGTGGATTGCAGGAGCCGACCCGGACGACCACTTCCCGCGCCACCACGCGGCCCCGCAGACTTCAAGGATGTGAAAGAACAGGACGGCCGCCGGGTAGGTTCCTTCGAGGGGCGATGAGTGCCCCGCCCAATCCCTTGTCCTGAGGGACCGCTTCTCAAGCGTCCCGGCGACCCATGCGGCTTCCGGTTAACACCGGCTCCAACGCGTCTGGATCACGCCGCACTCTTGCAGGGGCGGCGGGGGAATTACCACTTCGCCTTTTAATGGGCACTTTTAAGTATCCCCGCCAAGGTTCTCCCGGCACGTCGCCGAGACGCCACCCCATCTGTCGCTGGCGGGCCGGATTTGAACCGGCTCTGCGGAATTTTCGGAGGAACTATTGCCTCACGGGTCCGCGTTTCATCCGCTATCCGACCACCACGCTTTCCCACAGCGCCGCCGCCAGCATGTATCGTCGTCTCAAAGAACCTCATCCCTTGCGGGGCGGCGTGGCGACTTGAACGCCGTACAAGCCGTGACTGCGGCCAACAGCCCTTGCGCCGCCCCTTCCCTCGCCCGGCATCCACACGGGCCGTATTGTGTTTGGCGACCCTCGACGGGCCTTTAAGGGCGTTGCCCACCAGCCCTACTTCCCTCCGCTGCGCCGTCTAACGCTTGCTCGGTCGGTCCAGCGGTCCTGCGGGTACTACCTTTTGGCTCGACCCTTCTTCCTCGACCGTCTCGTTCCGCGCATCGGGAAGGAGGGGAGCGGTCCAGCTGTTTTTATACATACCACGAGCGTACATGGCCTGTCAACACATAATGATACCAAGCGGGGATATATTACAGGATGGCTATTAGGAGGGCGTAACTGCGGGGCGAAGTGGAATATTTATATGGAGAGGGGCTTATCGGGCAGAGCGCGATGGGGGTAAGGCGAGGGGTTCCTTTTGGAAGAAATCGGAGATGTCGCAGTTTAGGGCGTCGGCAAGCTTCGCCAGCATTTTGATGGAAGTCCCGATCTTGGCGTTCTCGATCTTGTTGATGTACCCCTGGGATTTGTTTGCCTTTTTCCCTAGGTCGGTCTGGTTCATGGGGTAGTTTTCCCGGACCCGGCGCACGTTCCGCCCGATCCGAACCTTAATGTTGTCTTTCATTGGGATAGTTCCTGGGGGCGGCTGTGAGTTCATGTCCCGAAGTATCTCCGCTTTTACCAGGGCCGCAATCGCCTCAACGTCAACGGGTTTCGGCTCTTCGCTAACTCTCTTTTTGTTCGGCATTGGAATTACGATCCCTCCGTTCATTTTATTTCCCCGCCATTTCTGTTGCCTGCCGATAGTAGGCGGGGGGCGAAAATTGCCTCGGCATACATGCAATACCTTGACATGGTATCGGGAGGTATGATAGATTGACCAAAATCGCACCTCACGGAGAAAAATTGGGCATCCATCCTCTAAAGAAAATCCGGGCCGACAAACACCTCACATGGGAACAGGTCGCCGCAATCATCCGGGGAGCTAACCCTCCGGGGACGAAAACGCCCAACCGACAGACCCTGCAGAACATCGCTCAGGGACGACCGGCGGGGCCAGGAACTGCGGATGTGATCCATAACGCTTTCCCTCAGATCAAACGGGAGGAACTGATCTACTTCGGCAAACGGTAGTGCTTATCTTCTATATATAACAAGTGGAGGTATGGCGCAAGTGAATATATCGGCCTTCTCGATTCGCATTCCCGTGAAGGAAGTACCGCTCCGGCAGGGGTTACGTAGGGAAGGGAGGGCCAAATTAGAAACATCCCTGTTCTGCGTATACTCCCATTCCGTAAACGGCGAGATTTTCTATATCGGGCACGGAACGCTAACCCATCCTTTCTGCCTTTCTGGTCCGTCCGGGAACATGCGCGGGGGAACGTGGTCCAGTATTGTGAGCAAGCACGGATATTTCGATTTGGCAATTCTTGAGATATTCCCCACAAAAAAAGAGGCGGCGGCGCGAGAGCGTGAACTCACTCGCCTACACAAACCTGCGGCCAACCATCCCGCTTCTATTCATACCGAGTGCTCCAACTGTGGCGTTAAAGCCGCGAAGTTAATCAAGGGCAGGTGCGAGAGATGCTACGCGTGGCAGTGGAGGAAGGGGGAGGAGCGGCCGCTATGACCTGCTCCCTCGCCTCCCTCCCCGAGCAGTGTCTCGCCCTCTACCGCCTCCGCACATCGCGCCTCGTCCACTCGTGGGAGTCAGTCCCGGGATGCTCGGGATGCGCATACCTAAAGATCAACGGGGAGTTGGCACCTCGGCCCGTGGAAGACTCGCCCCTCCCTCGCGGCTCGTACGGCCCCCGCTTGACGGACGCGGAGAAGTATCCCGTGCGCGTTTGTGTCGAGTGTGGCGGAGAGATCGGCCCGAGGAACAAGTCGGGGATATGCCGAGCGTGCTCCCGGGCGCTGTACGGCTATCTCGGGCGCAGAAAGGAGAGCGCATGATTTCTTGGCGGCCAGGGCAACAACCCCCATTGACCAAGGATTACCATCGCTCCGTCCGCGAGTTCCACGCCGCCGAACGCGCCGCACAGCGGCACGGGATAGAGATATTTGCGGAGGACATCGACCACATCAAGGCAATCATTCAGAAATATCCGCAGGACAAGAGCGAGTGCCGATTCCTTGAGCGCAAATCCGGCACGAAAACGGTGTTCAATGTTCGGGTATACGATAAATGGATTCCCGTCATGTACGACAAGACGACGCACTCCGTCTGTACCATCCTGCCGAAGAACTGCCACGAAAAGAGATGCCACATCAAAACATGGAGAAAGGAGTCTTAAATGCCTCTCGTCGGAAACCCGAATTACACCGTGTTTAACTCGCTTGCAAAGGAAATCATCGACGGCGGAGCAGTAAGGGCGACGAAATACAACAGCGAAAAAGAGACGGTCAAGGCCACGCGTAGAACATACAAAGGACGGGTAGACAAAAACCAGCCCATCGAAATTCTGTTCACCATTGGCCGTCCCAACTACAAGGAGCGCGAGTTCATCAAGGACTGCAAGGCGGCGGGAGTACCGTTCCCCGTGAAGAAAATCCAGGTGAAATACGCGGCCCCGGGTAAGGCCCGATAGGAGGACCGCATGAATTGTCCCGAATGTCACGCCTCGATTACCCCGTGGGTATTAGGCACCTTCGATACGCCGATGCCAATCGCCGCCGACCTCCGGGCGCGGTTAAAGGTGGCTTGGATGCGCTGCCCAAAATGCAAGCACGCTTGGCCGATACCGTGGGGGGAGGCGTCGGAGGAAATCAGGCGGGATGCTAATCTCGCGGAAAAGTCGAGACTCGCGGTAGTGGGATGCCTCGGGTGACGTACTGGACCGTCTCCAACTGGAGGCTCGGATGCGGCGACCGGGACACTAAGTGGCATCAAATCGGCCCGGTCGAGTATTGGCTGAGGCGGTGGGGGATTGTGGAGGAGGAGCCGCATGGATAGGTCGGAACCGACCTCCCGGCGAGATCCGGAGAGTTCCCAATGCGCCGCGCATGGATCAAAGGGCAGATGCCAACTTCGCGGGTCCATCGGAAATTCCAGCGCAAGCGGGGGCCGATGGTGGTGCCGCTGGCACTACGAGGTTACGGAGTACGGCACATTCCCATCCCGGGAACACTTTGAGCAATTCTTGGACGACTTAGAGTCAGAGGGAGATACCCGTTGGGCACACCGAACCAGGGACGCATGGTGGAACCTGGTGCAGGGAATCGCGGGGTTGGGAGGTTGGGATTACCGGCGCACTGAGGATGAGGTAATCACGGAGCCGAAGGAGGTGCCGGGGTACTGATGGCAACATACCGCGTTAAGAATTGGCACAAGTTCCAGCACTTCAAGGAACGGCGCATTTTATGGATAAAACTCTACAAGGAATTGCTCGACGATCCCGAATACCACTCCCTTGACCCATTGGCCGCAAAGTATCTTACCCTTATTTGGCTAGTCGCCAGCGACGACCAAGGAAACCTCCCGTGCATCACAAAACTCGCATTTCGTCTGCGTATAACAGAAAAGGCAACAGAATCAATAATATCCAAGCTTTCCCACTGGCTGGAACAAGTCGATATCAATTTGATATCAAGCGGATATCAACCTGATGCCCTAGAGGAGAGAAGAGAAGAGGAGAGAAGAAGAGAAGAAAAGAGAGTAGAGGGAGAGGGAGATGCGCCGACTATCGTCGGCTCCCCCGTCATCCCCAAGAGATTTGTTGCTCCAACCGTCGAGGAAATAGCCGAATACTGCACGGCCAGAAACAATATGGTTAACCCGCACAAATTCCATGCCCACTACACCGCGAACGGTTGGCGCGTAGGGAAGAATCCGATGAAGAATTGGAAGGCGGCGGTTGTTACTTGGGAAAACAATTAAAGGAGGTGCCGCATGAGCAGTCTGTACCAGTATTCAGACGAAGAGTTAACGCTTATAGAAGACCAGGCGGATGGATTACTAGACAATCACGTAGAGGGACATCTTTTAAACCATTGGCTTACCGGATGCATCCTTGACGTACAAAAAGAGATGGATCGCCGAGCTAAATGGAAAAGGGAAACGCTGGCAAGGATGACGGTATCGAGTAGCCCGCTGGATGCGGCGTGACCTTTGTCGACTGGCAAAAGGAATTTGACCTCGTATTCAGACGGATGCACGAGAACGGATTGTTTAAGGAGGTGGTTAGTGGCCGAAAGGGACACACAAAAGGCGATACTTCAATTCCTCGCGCTGAAGAAACTGTGGGCGATTCGGCTGAACACGGGGGCGGCGATGTATCAGACCGGAGGAAAGACAAGGTTCGTAAGGTTCGGAAGCCCCGGACTCGCTGATATCGCCGTGTTCACTAAGGGCGGAGTGGGCGTGATATGGGTGGAGGTGAAATCCAAGACGGGGAAATTGAGCGAGGCGCAACGGGAGTTCAAAAAGCAGGCCGAGGAGCATGGGCATTTCTACATCGTGGCGCGTGATGTATCGGACCTTTACCCGCTGTTTGGAAAGTAGGGGTTGAGACATTGGGCAAACATGGCCGTATTTCGAACGCTAAGGGGGTCACAGTCGATCTTAGCGCCTCGGATGCCCAATTCCTCATCAGGAGGAAATATGGACGATAAAATCCTCACCATCTGCCTCGACTGTGGCGAGGTGATGCCCGGACTCCAATACGCCTGTAGGTGGTGCTTTGGGGATTCGGTCAAACAACAGAACATCGGATGGTTATTCCCGGGGAATATGGCGCGGTTCGGAATCGAACTGCCGGAGATAAGGGAAGATGAGGTGGAACCGCTGGAAGAATCGCCGGAACAAACCCGCATGAAACAGGAGGGAATACCATGATCGACCCGAAAGGTGGTCCGTTTAAGAGCATTACGGTAGAGGGTGAAGATGGCCGGATCGAAGTATTTAAGCCCGAGGTCGGACAGCATTTCATTGTGATGTCATGGAAGGAAGCGGATGAGGAAATACCGGAGAAGCCCGGACTTCTTATGATGCACTGCGGGGCGGACGTTTGCGCCAAGATGATTGATCGCTTGTTCCACCATCATCCGTATGTATGGGATAACATCAATAAATTATGGGCGTATCAGGAGCATGTGATAGAGGCACAGAAGCGGTTGACGGAAAAGAGGATAGAGAAGTTCAAGAAGGTGGAGCCGAAGGATGGGAAGTGGAATTAAAGTAAAGAGTTTTAAATAGGGCAGCGCGGCCTTAAGCACATGGCTTCCCGCTTTACCAACCACAATATATTGTGTACGCCTGAATTATTCCTTAATGAAATCAATGAAAGCAGATTGACATGATACCATATATGGTGTAGAATCGAAAAAACGGAAGGGGAAAAGCCATAGGCAAGCGGGATAAGTTCAGGGCATTGATCGACCTTGCGCGAGAAGCATACGAATTGGCGGCAAGTCCCCCTGCCCTTGATTATTCCAAACGTATCGATCCAACCTATCGGGATGATTTAACCCGCCGGTCCAGGGCGTTTCTTCTAAGGTTTTCCCTAGATATAAAGATGGCCATTGAAAAGACGTTGGTTGATTTGCCTGAATCTAGGGCCAAAGTTCTAAACGAATGGATACTGGACGGGTCAAATTATTATAAATACTCGTTATCTCACGCTAAAAGGCAGTATTTGAAGATAGATCGGCAGGCGCTGAAGGATGCGATTAGAGGCAAGCAACCCACGCATATTGATGCCTCGGGGCGAAGATCTTAAAGTATGAAGGCAGGGCACTGCTTGAAATGCAAGAGCTACGGCCAATGCGCAAAACCTTGCCCGCGAGTATATGCCGAGATGAAACGGGCAGAGTGTGGACGAAAAAAGAAGCGCGTTAACATCGTCTATGAACACGAGATGACGGGGCCAATGGCCGCTTGGTGGAACCAAGCGATGTATGGAGCGGGAATCGACAGCGAGTAGTCAAGAGGCCGCAAGCGGCCCGAACGAAGCGAGTCACGGAGCGGAAGTAAATAGATGGCCGGAAAACCAATACTAGCAAGGAAAGAGGAAAAACCCCAAAAAAGGGTTAGAACCGATCCTGAAAAGGACCGGAAACACGCTGCGTATGCGGCTATGGTCGCCCAAGGCATGAGTAAATCGCAAGCGGCGATAACGCTAGGTTATTCACTGGGTTCGATAGGGGCGCTCGATAAGGCGATAGAAAACAAGAGTCAGAAGATCGGTCTCCTTACAGAGTCGCGGATAAAGAGGGCTTATAAGGTTGTTGACCGGCTTATGGCTGGCAAGGGAGTAGGAACTGCTGAAATAGTTAAGGATTCCACAGTGTTGAAAGCCGCTGAAATGGTGATAGAGCGGGCCGATCCTAAGGTCCAGGAAACCGGGAACACCAATATAACATTCACTCAGATAAATCTAAATACTCTACAATCCGATGCCGTAAACCCACTAATTAAGGAAATCGATGTCACGGAAAGTGGTAACGTCCTGCCTGAAATGGTGGGTAATGGCGATTCTGATGTAAATCAATGTGTTACATCAAAACGAATTTGACATAATGGCCATTACCATAACCTAGCAGTAAATAGTCGAAGATGAAACCCACTCAGCAGTGAATGAGGAGGCAGGGAACGACCATGGCGACCAGGGGGTGGACCCCCAATGCCATTCGTTGATTATACCAGTAAGACCCCTTCCAGGGTGCGCGTAATTTTTTAGGAGTCTTATGGCCATCAAGATCAATGGTATCGACTTCGCCCCCATTAAGGGATGCCGATACAAGCACGACTATGTAGCGGCTATGCGGAAAGTTTCCGAGGGCTATGAGGACGAGAACGGCAAGTGGGATGAGCTAAGTGTATGCCGCGCCTTGATCCTGAACGATCTTTGGTTTCTGCTGTATTTCGGCATGGGGTACAGAGTTGCCAATCATCCATTCTGGGTAAATGCCTGTAAAGAATTAGAGGACGGCCCAAAGAATTTTACCTTAGATATTTGGGCAAGAGAGCATGGTAAATCTTCAATCATAACCAAGGGAGAGACTATACAGTTCATCCTTAATAACCCGGAGAAATCAACCGGCATCTTCTCGTATATAAAGCCGCTTGCGAAGAAATTTCTATTCGAGATCAAGGAGACGTTTGCTACATCCAAGTTCCTCCATTCCTGCTTTCCGGACGTTATTTGGGATAATTGCGACAAACAATCTCCCCTGTGGGCGCTAGACGAGGGGATTGTTTTAAGACGCAAGACAAACATGGCGGAACCTACCGTGTCGGCCTGGGGGTTGACCGAGGGGATGCCTATCGGGATGCACTTCGACCGGCGCGTGTACGACGACATATCGACAGAGGATATGGCGAAGTCTCTGGACATGATGGAGCAGGTGAAGACCAAGTTTGACTCTTCGCAGAATATCGGCAAGGAGGGCGGTCATCACCGGGTCATTGGGACGTACTACCACCACTCCGACCCGCTGATTTACATCCGGGACAAAAAGGCGCTGGACGGTTCCCCGAAGTACCTGTTGCGGCTGAAACCGGCCACGGACGACGGGACGGCGACGGGTAGGCCCATTTACTTAAGCCAGTCTAGACTGGACGACTTAAAGGGCGATAGGACTTTCAAGTTCCAGCAGTTGCTGAATCCCACGCCTGAATCAGAGATGAAGCTGAACTTCGACTACCTTAACCCGGTGGAACCGAAGTTCGTCCCCAAGGATTTATTCAGGTTATTGCTCGTAGACCAAGCGGGAGACCTGGATAGCAACAAAACGTCCGATACGGACGCCTGGGCGGTCGCCGTGGTGGGCGTGGAACCAGGAGAGGACGATATCGGGCAATCCCGTGTATTCATAGAAAACCTGTGGATCACTCCCGCCGGGGAGTCCGAGGCCATAGAGCAGATCGTTCGTATGTACTTGGGCGGCGGGATCATCAGCATGGTCGGCGTGGAGAAAGTAGGTATTTCTACCACGCACCTCCATATCGCAAATGCGCTGAAGGCTCGGGGGCGGCACATTAGTTTCGAGAAGGACGAAAACGGGGTATTGCTTCGTCCCGCCGGAAGAAACAAGAAGAAGTTTATAGAATCATCCCTTGCGTGGCCACTAAACAACGGTAAGTTGTTTTACTCTACTGGAATACCGGACGAGTATATAGACCGGTTGAAGATGGAGATGCAGAACTTCCCACTGTGGCACGACGACGGCTTGAATGTTCTTGCCTACATCTACGATGTTTTGAAGGACGCAAATTATAACTTCCGTAGTTCCTGGTCGGACGAGGACGCGGAAGTAGCTAAACTTACCTACCGGCCCGTAGACACGGTGACCGGATATTAGCAATTGGAGGCAACTCGTGGCGAAGAAGCCCGTCAAGAAAACCAAGAAGTGCAAGTAAGGTAACAAAACGGCCCTCCGGGGCCGTTTCCTTTCGTACTCATCAGGGTTGGCCCAAGGGTCGGCCCTTTTTATTTGGGGTTAAGGGATGCCTAAAGACAAAGACCTGTTGCGGCTGATGAAGGATGTAACCGCCTTCTGCGACGATTACCGTTCCACGAACATCGACCCGGCGCATCGCAGGGCGGACAACATCTACCACTGCATCCACGAGAACCAGAAGGACTACACCGAGCGCGGCAGGTCGTCCCTGTACATCCCGAAGGTCCGCAATCATGTTCGCAAGTGGGTCAGCACCATCGTTAATGCGTTCATGTCCAGCGACGACCTGGTTTCCATCTCCTACCCCGTCGTCCCCGAGAAGGAACGGTTCACCAACGAGGTCTATAACCGGAGACTGGAGCGTGATTGCAACTTCTTCATGTTCCTTGCGTCCGCCGCTGGTTCGCACGTCAAGTATGGCAATGCTATCGGCAAGACCGGATGGGAATACTCCGAGGAAGTGGTCGGAACCGACGAGTATGTCAATCCCGAGACGGGTGAGAAGATCCGGGAGGAAGTGACCGCGCCGACTTTGGACCGCCCGTTTTTCGATGTGATCCCGTTCGAAAACGTGCAGCTTGACTACCGGTGCATCGGCACTGATCCGGTGAACGAATCCCCGTTTTTCAGGCATTGGATCCCGATGTACGTAACCGACATAGAGAAGAAGTTCGAGGATAAGGAGTGGAAGCGCCCCAAGGGGCTCGATTGGAAGAACGTCACCATCCCCGAGTCTACCGCGTTGGTGCGCAACAGGCGGCACGGAGATAAGGCAGACCCCGGTGAGAACGAAATCGGCACAGAACCGGACAATGCGCCGTTCTCCTACGCGCAGGCTTGGGTTGTGGAGAACTACTTTAGGATTTCCGGGACCGATTGGACGTTTTTATCCATTGGCGACGAAGGCGTTATCACCAAGCCGGAACGGGTAATCGATAAGTTCCCGCACGAGCGCCGACCGTTCGCCATCTCCAAATTCGACCCGGAAGCGTTCCGCGTCTGTTCGGACGGATTACCAGAGATCGAAAAAAACCTTCAGTACGAAGCCAACGCCATCCGCAATCAGAGACGGGACAACGTGGGGCTTGTTTTGAACGCAGGCCACTACGTCCGCAGAGGGGCCGGTATTCAGTTGCAGTCCCTCGTCAATTCCCGCGCTGGACGCGTGATCTTGGGCGACCAGATACGGCCCGAGGACATCCGGCGCGAGGAAGTGATGGACGTAACCGCTTCCGCGTACCGCGAGGAAGACATCGTAAATAGAGACCTGGAGGAGTGCTCCAGTCATTCCTCGAACATGATGGGCGTTTCCGAGTCGAACCGGACTACGGCGACCGAGGCGGCTATCTCGGCCTCTGCTTCCGGAGAGATGGAAGGGTACGTCATCAAGGCGTTCGTGGAAACGTTCGTTCGCCCCCTCCTTGAGATGTACATGGACAATCTGCTGGCCTATGAAAACGACGAACTGACCCTCGTGGAAGCGTCCGTAGTAACCGGACTTCCTCCCGATCCTGCTCTGCTTTGCCGTGGCGAAGTAATCATCAACGCCGGAATGGGAAGCACGAACAAGGAGATTAAATCCGCCCGTATTCAGTCGATCATCGACCGTTGTATCCAGCTTGCGCCTGTTGATCCTACGTTCATCCAGACAGCGAAGAAGGCCGTTCGGGAATGGTTGCCACTGTCCGGGTTCAAGAATCCCGATAGTTGGGTTCCCGATACGGCCCCCGCGCAGGCACCTCCGCAACAGGGGCAGGAACAGCCCCCCGGCGCCCCGGGGAGCCAAGGTGAACCCGCAGGGCAGATTCCAGAGACGAATGTTGACCCGCAGTTGCAAGCGGTAGCGCAAGAGGTTCCGGGAATCGGCGGATATGCCAGAGGATTGCTTCAATGACGGAACAGGAACAGCAGGAGAAGTTGATTGAGGATGCCGCCGTGTTCGATGAGGGGATGCATACGGAGTTCTGGAAACGCATGAAGAAGATGCTCGACGACTTACGGGAAGACGCCATCCAGTCTCTCTTAAATGCCCCTTCCGACGAGCGCGGCCTCATCGCTGAATTACAGGCGACGGCCAAGATCGGCGGACTGATCGAGAAGAAGTTGCAGGACACCATTAACTACGCAAGGGAGATTTGCAAGCAGTAACGGGCCAGCGTTTACGCCCCCGAATAAGACCAAGGAGTACCACATGACCCAGCCCGATGAGGCCGTCACGCCTGAAGAAGTAGCGGAAGTAATCGATGAGAACAAGAAGATGGAGGAGTTCTTCAAGAGGGACGATCCTCGTGCGGCCATCTATGCCAAGCATGATGCCATCGCAGAGAAGGAACGGCCCAAAGAAGAACCGGTAGAAGAACCTGCCCCCGAGGAGCAGGCAAGCGAAGTTCCCGTAGAGACGCCCCCGGAAGCCCCGGCGGAACCCCCCAAGGAACCGCAGGCCGAAGAGGAAGAGGTCATCGACCGGGAGGAGTACGAACGGAGGACGGCGAAGTGGAAGGTGAAGGGTAAGTTCGACGGGGAAGAGTTGGTAGTTCCTGCCGCCGAACTCGTGAAGATCACGGGACTGGAAAAGAAAGCCGCCAAACGCCTTGCAGAAATCAACCGTAAGGAACGGGAACTTTTGGACCGGCAGTACCAGGTTCCTATCGTTCCGCAGGTTGAAGATTCGCCGCCGATTCCACAGCAGACACCGTTGCAACTTCATCGCCTCTCCGACGCGCAGGTGAGGGATCGGTACAACGAACTGGCTATGGAGTCTCCGTTCGACGCAAATGCCTTCCTTGAGCAGGTCAAGGAGTCCAGACGGCAGGCGCAGTTCGTTTACGAGAAGTCGAAAGCGGAAGTCGCGCAACGCGAGTTTATGGATTCCAATCAACTCTCGGAAGATCATCCCGACTGGCAACGCATCAACAGCCGGGAGTTCTACGAGAAGCACCCCGACATCATCTCTGCCCGAGACAGGGGCGATTACACCTCCATGTACGCAATCGCACGGGCGCACCTACTGGAAGAAAAGGTCGCGCAGCGAGAAGCGGAACTCGCGGCGAAGGCACAAGAGGCGCAAAAGAAGGTCGAGGCCAAGAAGCAGGGCCAAGTCCTTCGGGTAGCCAACAAGCCGGAACCGCCAAAACCCAAGACGGACGAACGGGAAACCCCGGAGCAGTACGTCCGGAGAATGGCGTCGGAGAGACGCAGGCAGTTCGGAATCGATAAAAACTTGAAGATCTAGAAGGAGATAAGTCATGGCAGGACAAGTATGGGGAACCGATAGTCTGGGCGGAAATCTCGCCCAGGATTATCTCACCAAGTATCTGAGGTATGTGGCGCAGCCTCTTACACGCTTCCGGCAGATTTGCGACGTCAAGGAAGCCATCGGCAAGAAACGCGGCGATACCTTCAACTGGGATGTCATCGCCAACATCGGAACGGCTGGCGGCACCCTCACGGAAACCTCCGTCATCCCGTCCGCAGAGTTCACCGTTACCAAGGGAACCGGGACCGTCTACGAGTTCGGCAACAGCATCCCGATGACCCGGAAAGTAAAGGAGTTGTCTCAGCACGACGTGCATGACATCATCCGCAAGACGCTTGCGAATGATATGGTGAAAACTATCGACAAGTACATCTGGACGCAGGTGAAGTCCACTCAGTTGATCTTCCTTCCCTCGGCAGGGACTTCCACCACGTCCATCGAAATCGATACCAACGGCACCTGCGGAACGGCGTCCAATGCCACGGCGGGGCTTACCTACAATCACGTCATCGAGATCGTCGCAGCGATGAAGGAGTACAACATCCCGACGTTCGACGGCGAGAACTACCTGTGCATCACACACCCCTCCACGCTTACCAAGATCCGTAAAGATCTGGTTAGTCTCCAGAACTACACCGAGAGCGGGCGCACCCAGTTCCTCAACGGCGAAGTGGGCAAGATCGAGGGGATGCGGTTCGTCGAGCAGACCAACATCTCCAAGGTTACACCGACGAACGCAGGTTCCGGCGTAGGTTGGGCCGCGTTCTTCGGCGGCGAGGCAATGATCGAGGCGATTTCCGTTCCCGAACAGATCATCGAGAAGGAAGTCACGGACTACGGGAGGTCTATGGGCCTCGCGTGGTACATGATCGCTGGCTACACGCCTGCGTTCCCAGTGTCCACCTACACCAACAACCGGATCGCCCTGTGGTGGCCGAACGCCGAGGTCGTGGCTGACGACACGACCGCTGTGTAAGGGGGCCAACCATGTCCAACAGACCAACCACCAGACCGTATGACCAGATCGACGTTGCGGAAGAGATGCGCCCCAGACAGCTTCTCATGCCTCTGGAAGCTGCTGTAACCATGACCGGCACTCATGCGGCGGCAGGGACGGCCATAACGGAATTGTTCAAGGTTCCGTCGAATACGAACATCACCGTTACTGGCGCGACGATGAAGCGGACCACGGGCGGGACTGCGGCTGCGACCGCCCCGGCTTGGGGTCTGATGAAGTCTCTCGCTGGAACCGGGGCTGTTGCGGCATTCGGGACACTTTTGTTCGGGACCGTCGCTGACAATGCCTGGTCGAATTTCTCGGTAACGTCAACGAACCTGGCGGCAGGCGATGTCGTGTCCCTGTACGCCCTTACCGGGACCACCACCGAGGAAAGTCAGGTGGGTTCCCTCCTGTGCATCGAGTACAGGGAGGATTGGAGTTAACCAACCAACGGGGCGGGGGTAAAACCCCGCCCCTTTGTTTTGCAGGGGCGTTGATGCGGAAATGTCTCGCTATCCGATGGTCGGCATTTGGAGACGCCCTGTACGCCCTTCCTGTGTTGGAGGCGTTGGCGAACCAGCACGACTATCTGCATTTAGAGACGGGAGAGCGCGGAAAGATATTGTTTGAGCATCACCCTGCGTTCGCAAAGATCACCACGTTTGACGTGATTCCGTACAGACCGGAAGAGAGAGTGTCCGTAGCAAAGATTCGGTGGGATTCGCTTGTAGACGGGAACGATTGGGATAAGACGGTTAATTTCATCGAATGCCTTGAAGTGTCCTGTATCGCGGAAGAGTGGATGGACGAGTATCACTTCCCGAGAGAACGCAGGGCGGAAATCTTTGGAGGCAAGAACTTCTACGATACGCACTTCGAGAAGTCCGGGTTGCCCGTACCGGAACCATTCAATACGGGGCATATCTACTTCGGCGACGAAACGCTTTCGTGGATGGAGACATGGAAGAAGCGGCACGGCGACCGCTTCACGGTAGCGTTTGCGCTGAATGGTTCCACCGCGCAGAAGTTCCCGATGTACTGGAAGGAACTGGCGCAGGAGATAGAGGCCGCGTTCCCGGAGACCCTGTTCGTCCTGTTGGGGGACGAGAACGGGAAACATATGGAGTTCTCGCTTGGCAACGGGAACATACTCCATGCCGCCGGGAAATGGCCCTACATGCAGTCTCTCGCAATGACGATGCTGGCAGATTATGTCATTGGTCCGGAAACGGGACTGCTGGTTGGAGCGGGTCTATTCGGAACTCCGAAGTCCATGATTTGCACTTCGTGCAGTCCGTATCAGGCGACCGCTCACCAGGTAAACGATTTCTCCGTACAAAGCACGGCACCGTGCTCCCCGTGCTACCGGTCTGCGTACACCCCGAAGTGGTGCAACTACCGAGAGCATGAGTTTGGATCGGTGCCTATCTGCAATTTCATGGTCGATTTCAACCCAATCATGGAAGGGGTGACGTTTGCTCATAAAGTGCGTGGCCTGCGAAGGGACCATGAGAGAAACGGAAGTAACGGATTTGGTTCGTTGCCCGACCTGCGGGCTTTGCTCGATAAGTCGACCGATAGGTACGGAGAAATATGATCTGAGCTACTTGCGGCGATACGAAGAGTACGAGAAGACCGACTTAGGGAGGAGATTAAACGCTTCCCGGTGGTCGCTGGTTACTAGACATCTTCAAGGCCAGAAACGAATCCTTGATTGGGGATGCGGCAACGGAGCGTTTATCCGGTCCTCGTTCAACGGGTACTACGTAAACGGGTACGACATCAACCCGCACTCTCCCTTCAACGATGCAACTTTGTATCGGGCGAAGTGGGATGGCGTGACGATGTGGGATGTCATCGAACATATGGTCGATCCGGCGCATTTTCTTCGCGGACTGGATTCCGAGTTCGTGTTCGTCTGTACCCCGGATATAGGCGCGGCCCCTACGAACGTTACGAAATGGAAGCACTACCGGCCTGACGAGCATCAGCATTACTTCACCATACGATCCCTGATCGCCTTGCTGGAAAACAGCGGGTTTTCATTAAGGGAGATAAACCGAAACGAAGCCAAGATTAGAGACCGGGAGCACCCGTGCGCCCTAATGACGATGGTAGGCAAGCGCGTATGACGAACAAGGATCAATTCTATCGGATATATCATTACCTGCGATCTCCCGTATTGGATGTTGATGTAGCTCCGCAGGACGCGATTATTCCGACTGCATTGACGCCACATCATTCGCACTTGCCCCTGTACCGGCAGGAATCCTTCGGGTCGATATGCCTTGAGGAGTTGGAGAATCCCCAGGCCGTACCGGTTATATGGGAACTGCTCAAGGACAACGGTTGCATCGTAGCGGGTAACTTATCCGACGACGCCATGAAGGAGTTTAGGAAACTCGGCGGGTTC
>Ga0172381_10002345_pt1 | contig 20960 bp, 21 predicted proteins | sample Leawel6488metaG_FD_119754 | JGI IMG/M metagenome (GOLD analysis project Ga0172381, IMG submission 119754) | Leachate microbial communities from a municipal landfill in Southern Ontario, Canada - Leachate well 64-88 metaG | ecosystem: Engineered > Solid waste > Landfill > Unclassified | place...
AACTGCTCTTTGCTATCATCAGGTGCGGGCATAGGAACCCGATCCTGAGCAGTCTGAAAAACCGATTCCGAATCAAACGCGAACACCAAACCCGGATTGCAGTAGGCCGACAAACACAATAAGATGGAAATGTAAATCAAGATCGCGGATTTTCGCATTCGTCTTACCCTTTTATTAAAATTGTACTGACGTTCAAACTCACGCTTAATTTTGACGGCCTGGACTCTCCCTCCTGCTGCACGCTGATCTGCATATTATCAATAAAATAAATATCAGGAGAATTTTCAAGACGGCTCACAAATACACCCAGCTTATGATAACTGTCAGAATCCACATTAACCGTAAAATTATACTTTGTATATTGTCCATAATCGCCTACTTTATCCGGCCGGATAGAAACCAGCTCAATAGAAGAAGTTTTGGCGATATTACCGATCTTGTTGATGATCGATGAGGTATCTTTGCTGTTAATTTTTTTTGTGTAAATATTCACCTTTTTCTCAAGCCCGGCTATTTCCACCAGGATCTGATTTTTTTGCACTTCCTGATCTTTTTGTTCTCCTAGGGCCACGATTTGCTTATTTTGATTAGAATAAACGTTAAAAGATATAAACATCGCCACGATAACTATCAACCCGTTTATAACCATATTTTTGTTTTTATTAAACAAATCCGGAAAATTAATGTTATCCATTTACAGCTCCTGGGCCTGCGCTTTAGTGTCTCTGCAGGTAATTATAAAATTAGTGATCGTAGCTTCAGCCCTCTGCTGGCTGCGTTCAACCGAAGTTATATTAATATCCTTAAAATATTTGGTGACTTTAGGGTCATTTTTTAATCGTAGAAGGAAATTATTGACCAATTCCAGCTCTTTCTCGCTATCCCCCAAAGAAACAAACCCGCTTAATACCAGGCTAGAGAACCTTATATCCTTGCGAAAAGAAAATCCCGTCAGCCACATTCCATCGGGTATTATGCGCGGGATAGTATCAAGTTGCTCAGTTAAAGATACCTGATTCAAAACTGAGTCCAAATCTTTGATCTTATTCCTTAATTGTTTATCGACATTCATCATATTCTCATAAGAGCTATCTGCCGATACGCCGCTTACCGCCGCCCGCATAGACACAGCCTGTTCCAGCGATTTCTTTAACGGAGAGATCTTAAAAACGCCATAGGCGTATGTCAATCCGCAAATAATTATCGCCAAAGCTATAAATCGCCCATCCGCCTTTATGCCTCGCAAAGAAAATTGTCCGGTTGAGACAATCGCCTTCTTGGCCAATTCTATCCTATCCCTGGCGCGGAGTAAATTCAATGTCAGATTATTTTTGACGGCTTTAGACAATGACACGCTAAAACCCTTAACCAGGCTAAGCGAAAAAACAGTAGGTTTTCCTATCAGCCTGAGAATATCCACAAACTGCACCGGTACTTCCAACTCATGAATAAATGCCTCCATCGCAGAGGCATGTTCCGGACCTATAATCAAAATCAGGCTTTCGATCCTCTTAGTCGGGAATTTTCTATTGTAATAATCCAAAGAAACCCTGACTTCGGTTTTTAATTTTTCTAAAATCAGGCCTTCGTCCTGAGGCTGTAACGGATTCTCCGGCTCTTGGGCCGGTGAACCTAAAGCAATATCGCGGCTAAACAAGGGGAAACCGGATTCCAGAACCAAAAAGTTCAATTCATCCGCTTCCTGAGGGTCGGCCGTCAAAATCGCGGTTATGCCTTTATTTTTGAATCCCGCGACATTTAGCGCCCTTAAAACGCTAAAAGCCGAGAACTCCACCTCTTTTACTTTGACCCCGAGCTGTTGGACAACCGAAATATATTTATCTAGTACATCCCTTTTGATTCCGACAAAAAGTATTGAATTACGGTTAGCCAACCTGTCAAAATTCGATTGAAAGTCAAAAACCAACTCTTCCATCTTGAACGGAACATATTTTTTAGCCTCAAAGACTACAGCTGCTTCCAATTCATTTTTTGGCATTGCCGGCATATCAAAAGTACGTATGATCATATCCCTGCCGGAGATCGCGATCGCGGCTTCTTTGGCTTCTATCTTATTTCTCCTGATCTCTTCTTTAAAGAACGCCACCATCTTTACATCGTTAGGTACTTTTTGCGTAATATCATCAGCCACCCCTGTAATGACCGAACGGTCAACCAGGACGTTGTTGACAAGCTTCTTACCATTAGTTTCTACCAAAGAAAATTTATTAGTCCCAAAATAAATACCTAAAAAATTCATTGTTTATCTCCAGGCCTGTTCAGGCGCTTTCTGCTTTTTAGCCAATTATCCACATCTTTGCGGTCAAATCTCCAGACCCCGCCCACCTTCATACCCGAGATCTTACCCTGGTTTAACCAGTTGTAGAGGGTCTGCCGTTTCAGTTTAAGATAATTTGCTAATTCGTCTATATCGATCAATCTTGACATACTATTTATTCTCCTATCATCATAGATCACTACCTTCATAATTAAAACATAACAGACTTAACTTGTCAAGTGTTTTTTTGTATAGACTTACTCAAACTTACTTATATCAAATTAAAGCAGAAAATCACCTTCAATTTTATACATACTGATACTCATCAAATTATAATATATTTACCGGTATTTACTGATAATTAAGAGGATTTTACTAGTAGCTAACAAATATTTTTACATCTCGGCTGCCGGAAAATTGCGAGGACGATTGAGGATATACCAGAATTTGAACGTTATAGGGAATATCTGTGTCTGTAACGGTTTCGGCGCAAGCTTGGCCGGATAAAGCTACCTGCCCGTTGATACAATAACCCGTGATACTGCCGGGGTTGGAATCCCACTCTCCTAATCTGAATTTTTCATAAGCCAGGTTCATACCAGCTGTTGCCGCATAATATGCCCGTATCCGGCTTACTTGATGGTGAGAAAGGCGGGATTGACTTAAAACGAAGTTTAGAACAAGGTTGCCTAAAATAACCACTATCATTATGACGCTTAAAACAAACAGCAAGGCCACACCGCTTTGATTCTTACGGCTCATTTAGCTCCTTCTTAAAGCCACCTTATAGTCATTTTGTTCCTGGCGAAGAATAACATGGCCTTCTCTTGCCAGCCAACCCAGGCTCATAAGGACATTATCTCTGGATTTATCTATTGATTTAACAAGTTGAATTAAGGAGACCTCTCCGTGAGTATCCAAGTAGTGCCATATGTCTCCCGCAACAATTCCTATTTCAGTGATCATATTACCTCCCGGTTAAAATAAAATTGCTAAATCCTTATGGCCAATGAATAGTTAATTACTAATGCCTAATGACCAATCAAGCATTGCATTATTACGCATTCATTTGGGCTGCCGATCTAATCATTTGTGACTAAAAACTTATTACTTATATTGTAATTTAACAAATCAGGAAGTCAACAAATTTCTATTTCTTATTATAGCTGCCGCATCGCGGGCAAGTCGAAATACTATCCTGCTTGGTATTAATATAGGTGTAGGTACATATAGAACAAAACCAGATATGGGCCGGATCCAACGCCAGGTCCCGCCCTTTTTGTTTACGCCCAAAAGACCATAATGAAAAACCCGCGGCCAATAACAAGGTCAGGTAGATAGCGATCGCGAAAGAAAAATTAACGTCAATCATTTTTAGGCGCCAGGTCGATTTTAACCGCCTGCCATTTGTCTTTAGGTAGATTTTTCTGCTGAATAAATAAATAATGATTGATATAACGCATACTCAATAGATCCGCCTCGAGATTGCCTGAAGATATCTTCCTTTTGACAATAACGGAATCAGTTCCGCCCTGAGAAGTTATATTGAACATCAGTTCTATATGCACTGCCTGCCTGTCTTTAAAATACAAAAGAAAATCATAGGGCAGTTGCGGGTACAGTATCAATACGGGCTCTTTCCTGATAAGTTCACGCGGAATAACCTGCTTTGGAGCAAAATATTCTTCTTTGCGGCTAGTAAAAGATATATCGTTCTGCGGCTTAACATAATACGGCAAACTTAGCGCCTCCTGCTTATTCGTCTTATCCTGCAGCAACTTTTCTGAAATTTTGAAAGTCCGCGTATAGCGCCGTAAGGCCTCTACCGGCTTCATTGCCGCCACTTCCCAGCTATTCAAGCAACTGCCCCAAAAATTGATCTGCATCCCGGAAAATCCCCGCAAGACAGGGCCAAAAGTAAGGCTGAACAGGCTAAAAAAGATCAGATGCCCGCAGAAAGATAATATTATGGTCTTTTTAAAATAAGAATTACCGGTCATTAGTCAGTGGCAATATTTGTGTATTTTATACCCGCCTCACGGCAAAGGTCCAGAATACGCGAGATCTGCTCAAGAGAAGCTCTTTTATCCGCTTTTACCAGCACGGATTGCCTGCGCCCGGCTGCCTGGGTAAGCAATTTTTTCAAACCTTGCGGCTCAATAACGCTTGAGCCGAATAATATTTTATTATCAGAAGTGACGATAAGCTCAATAGCGCCCGACCCCGCCATTTGGCTGGTAGAGGCAAAAGGCAGGCTCAGTTTAACGGAAGGCTGCGTCATCAGGCTCCAGGAAAGAACAAAAAATCCTATTAGCAATAAGACCAGATTGGCCAACGGCACCAGGCTCAGGCTATTCAATCCAAAAGAAAGTTTTATATTTTTCTTAAATCGCATAGGGCGTTCGTGAAATAATTATTCAGCCAGAAAATTAACCAGTTCGGTTGAGGCCTTCTCCATCTGCGAAATATAATTATTCACCCTTGCTACCAGATAATTATAGGCAATAAACGCCGGAACAGCCACAAGCAGGCCTGCCGCGGCAGCTATCAACGCCTCCCAGATCCCGAAGGAAAGATCCGCCGCTGTCACTGCCAGCATCGCCGCTGCCTTGGCTTGAACAACCTGAAAGCACCTGATCAATCCGGCAATCGTGCCCAAAAACCCCAAAAGCGGACATACATGGGCAATAGTCGCTAAAAGAGAAAGATTTTTTTCTAACTGAGGCAGTTCATAGAGAGAAGCGTCTTCCATGGCCTCTTTAATCTGCGTACGGCTGCGGTCATATTTTAATATCCCGGCCTTTAAAACCCTGGTCAGAGGAGTGGCTGTTTTATCGCAGATATTCAATGCCTCTTTAATATCGTTGCGCTTGATCCGTTCTAAAATACTGCTTAAGATATCCTGCAAGTCGATCCGGATCTTACGTAAATACCAGAACTTCTCATAACAAATAGCCAGCGCGAACACTGAACATAAAAAAATCGGCCACATAAGCGCTCCACCAGCCAAAAATAACTGCCACAGGCTCATCCTATAAAGATCCATGGTCGTCTCCCTGTTATTTCGTGTTTGCCCGTATCCATTCCAGCCGGTCCTGAGCAAACTTAGCTTCCTGCGTTTTCATAGAAATAACTCTTAAATAAATCTTAGCCGCTTCCTTAAAATCTTTTCTTTCCTCATAAATAGACGCTACCCTAAGCAAAGCCTTCACAGTCAACGCCTCATTCTCAGAATATAAATACGTGACCTTCAGGTACTCCCCTATAGCCTCATCGCTATTGCCTTTAGCCTGCGCGATCTCAGCGATCTTAAACTGCACCTCACTCATCTGTTTGACCGGTACCATATCCATAGTCTTACGGTATAGTTTGATCGCTTCTTCAGAATCCCCTGATTTATAATACATCTCAGCCATCTTAGGATATATAAGCCCGGCCAGATTGGGATATTTATCGGCAACCTCTTTATAGCTTTTAAGCGCCGCCTCAAACTCATTCTGTTTGGCGTAAATATTCCCTATTGCCACAGCCGCCTGCCCGACAAGGTCAGCCGAACCGGATCCTATTACTTTATTAAAATTACTTATCGCTTCCGCGTACTTAGATTCTTCTTCATAGGTGGAAGCGAGCGCGTAATAGCTAGAAGCAACCAGATCGCTCCTGGGGAAATCTTGAATAAGCGAATTAAAATACCTGCGGCTTAATCCAAAATCTTTATTCCGGTAATAGTATTCTCCGAGCCACCAGACAACTTCAGGGGTAAGGCTGGAATCAGGATATTTCGAGCGCAAGGCTTTAAAACGTTCCATAGCCTCTTTCTCATTACCCATCTGGTCATAACAATCAGCTATCTCATATTCCGCTTTTTGCGCAAGCTCGCTATCCTGGGAATAAATTCTGGCGATATTCTTAAACACTTCCACGGCTTCTTCGAATCTTCCCAGATTATAAAGGCTAGTGCCCAAAAGATAAAGCGCCTGTGGTTTTAAATTACTCTCTTTAAACTCATCCTGGAACCTTTCAAAAACCTCCTTGCTGGAAGTATAATCTTCCCTCTGGAAATGAGCCAGGCCTAACGAGTAATAAGCGTCATCAAGAAGTTTAGACCGGGGAAAATTTTTCTGCAATGATTTAAAAGCCAGTATTGCCGCATCATAATTTGAGTTCTTCAGAAGCGCCAAACCAAGCTGATATTGAACATAATCCCCGTAAATACTATCCGGATAATTTTTTAATATATTATCGTAAACCTCTATCGCCTTGGTAAGATCGCCCGAATCTTTATAAGTATCGCCTATCTGGCAGAGAGCGGATACCTTGACGATCATATCATCGCTGGATCTAGCTACTTTCTGGAACTCATCTATTGCTTCTTTAAATTTACCCTGTTTAAGGTAAACCCAGGCAATGCCATAATGAAGCTTATCAGTGATCTCCTGAGGAATATTATCTCCCGCTTTTTCCAGGGCCTGCCTGTATGCGTTCTCTGCCTCTTTATATTCGGCGATATTGTATAAAGCGTCAGCTTTGCCTAAATAGGCCTGGACTAAAGCGACCTCGTCATCAGCGGTCTCCAAAAGCTTGTCATAAAAAATACCCGCTTCGCTAAAACGCTTAGACTCAGTCATAAGTATAGCCTGCCCTAAAAGCAGGACGCTCAGGCTCTTCTTATCCAGATCATCCTGTTTTATCCCGGAAAATGCCTCCTGCGCCTGGTTATACTGCTTAAGCTTTAAATAAGACCACCCCAGGCCCAAACCGGAAAGCGCTTTTATCCGCTCGTCGGATATGCGGGATATTACCTTATTATAGCTATCAACCGCGTCGTTAAAATTATTCAAATAATAATCCGCTTCAGCCAGATAAAAATATAAAAATGCCACTTTCGCGTTATCTTTTGCGTTGGTTTTAATATATAAACGGGACCTGTTCTTTAGATCAGCGTAATCCTTAAGATTATAAAGGCACTCCACGATCTTCATCGCCGAATCACGGGCAAAAGGTTCGTTGGGGAATTTCTGCTCTACAAGATTGAAATATTCCATGGCCTCCTTATATTTCTGTTCCTGAAAAAGGCACCAACCCAGAGAATAATAGGCGGACACCGCGTAAGCAGATTTAGGATAAGTATCCACGATCTTCCTGTAGAATTCCGCGGCTTTTGAGAAATCATTTCCTTTAAAATGGACCTCAGCTATCCAATAAAGAATAGCATCGCGTAATTTAGCCGCCCGGGAGTCATTTAAAAGTAATTCCAGCTTTGGGAGGGCCTCAAGAAAACGGTCCTGATGGTAGTAACATTCCGCTACAAGCAGATTCGCTTCGGCAATTTTATCGGACGAGGGGTAATTTTTTAAAAAACGCTCTAATAGACCGAGGCTGACCTCGTAGAAACCGTCTTCATAAGCTTTCTTAGCCACAAAAAGAGACTCAGCCTCTTTAGCGTCCTCAGCATAGACTGAATGACAAATGCCAAAGCTCAAATGACAAAATAATACCAAAGTACAAATGACAAAACTGAATATTTTTGTCATTGGATTTTGCATTTATTTTGGATTTTGGATTTTGTCATTTGTCATTAACTATATCACTTGTCCGACTTGGCTTCAATAACTTTCTAAGAAACTCGCCTGTATAGGATTTTTTCGATTTTATCAACTCTTCCGGGCTGCCGCAAGCGACTAATTCGCCCCCCTTATCCCCGCCTTCAGGGCCAAGATCAATGATGTAGTCGCTGCTCTTAATGACTTCCAGGTTATGCTCAATAACGATCACAGTGTTCCCTTTGTCAACGAGCCGCTGTAATACGGATATCAACTTTTCCACATCGGCAAAATGCAATCCGGTTGTCGGCTCATCAAGAATGTAAAGAGTTTTCCCGGTCGCGCGTTTGGAAAGCTCCGAAGAAAGCTTCACGCGCTGCGCTTCTCCTCCTGACAATGTGGTTGCCGCCTGGCCCAGTTGAATATATCCTAGGCCCACCTCATATAGATACACAAGTGTATTCTTTATCTGGGGAATATTCTCAAATAGTTCCATCGCTTCTTCTACAGTCATATCCAAAACATCGGCAATGCTCTTGCCTTTATATTTTATATCTAAAGTAGCGGCATTAAACCGTTTTCCTTTGCAAACATCGCATTTAACATAAACATCAGTCAAGAAATGCATCTCAATCTTTTTAATTCCGTCGCCATCACAAGCCTCGCATCTTCCGCCTTTGACATTAAAAGAAAATCTACCGGGTTTATATCCGCGTACTTTAGCATCAGGCAACTGGCTAAAAATATTCCTAATATGGCTAAATACTCCCGTATATGTCGCCGGATTAGAACGCGGCGTCCTGCCAATAGGAGATTGATCGACCACGATTACCTTATCGATTAAATCAACCCCTTTGATCATCTTATGCGCCCCCGGTTTATCCTTGGACTTATAAAGCCTCTGAGAAAAACTGCGATATAGGATCTCATCAACCAAAGTGGACTTTCCCGAACCTGAAAGCCCTGTAACACATATAAAATTTCCGAGAGGAAAGCTAACGTCAATATTTTTTAAATTATGCTCCCTGGCTCCGATTACACGGATACATCTCTTTAGATCGTTTACTCTTCGTTTATCCGGAAGAGGTATTTTTAATTCACCCCTTAAATATTTAGCGGTCAGCGATTCTTTGGACTTAAGTAATTGTTCCTGGCCTCCCGCAAAAATAATTTCCCCCCCGTACCTTCCTGCTCCCGGGCCCAGATCAACCACAAAATCCGCGGTTTTTATAGTCGCCTCATCATGCTCAACAACGATCAAAGTATTGCCCAGATCACGCAGTGACTTTAAAGTGGCAATTAGTTTTTCGTTATCCCGCTGATGCAGGCCGATACTTGGCTCATCAAGGACATACAAGACTCCGACCAACCCCGAACCTACCTGCGTTGCCAAACGAATTCTTTGAGCCTCTCCCCCCGATAAAGTGGAACTCTTTCTATCCAAAGCTAGATAATCCAGGCCTACATCCACGCAGAATTTAAGCCTTTTGATTATTTCTTTAAGTATTTGTTCGGCAATAATAGTTTCTCTTTTGGAAAGTTGCAACTCTGAGAAAAATTGATATGCCAGTTTAACCGACATATTAGCCACTTGATTAATATTTTTGGAATTGATCACAATTGACAGGCTTTCCTTCTTGAGCCGAGCGCCATTGCATTCGGGGCAAGGCAGAGTAGACATAAAACGCGATATTTCCGTTTTTAGGTAATCGCTTTCCGTCTGCTTGAATATCCTTTCTAAATGCGGAATGACTCCTTCAAACGGTTTTCCCCCTGCATGCTCAGGCGTGCCGAATAATATGGCTTTTTGTATTGAACGGCTCAAACTTTTAAAAGGCGTATCCAAGCTGAAATCCAAAGCATCCGCCAATTCTCTCATCAGCCACCGGTAATAAAGAATATAACCCTTGCCGCCCCTTTTCCATACTTCAATAGCGCCCTGATTAACGGATTTTTCTTTATCGGGAATAACCAGATCCGGATCAAATTCCGGCTTTGTGCCTAGCCCATTACAGACAGGACACGCGCCGTAAGGAGTATTAAAAGAGAATATACGCGGCTCGACTTCCGAATAGCTGATACCGCATTTAGGACAGGCGAACTGCTCGTTAAAAACCAAATCGTCCTTCGCCCATCGTCCTTCGCCCTTCAAGCCACCATCTACGTTAATAATGACCGTACCTTTTCCAACTTTAAGCGCTGTCTCTATTGAATCGTTCAACCTTCCCTTTATATCCGGTTTTATAACCAGTCTATCAACCACCACTTCAATATTATGCAGTTTATACTTCTCCAACTTTATTTTTTGTGAGGCTTCGCAGATATTCCCATCAATACGCAGCCTGGCAAAACCGGCTTTTTGTACTTGGGAAAAAATGTCACGGTATTCGCCCTTTCTTCCCTTTATTAAAGGAGCCAAAATAATAGCCTGCGCTTCATTTTTAAGCGAAAGTATTTTTTCTACAATTTCTTGAGAACTCTGTTTTTCAATTATATGGCCGCAACGATAGCAATGTATAATGCCAATACGCGCGAATAAAAGCCTTAAATAATCATAGATCTCGGTTTGAGTGGCAACGGTTGAACGGGGATTCCCTCCCGAACCTCTTTGCTCTATGGCAATTGCCGGTGATAAGCCCTGAATATCCTCAACGTCAGGTTTCTGCAGCTGCTCTAAAAACTGGCGGGCATAACTTGAAAGGCTCTCCACATAGCGCCTCTGGCCTTCGGCATAGATAGTATCAAAAGCCAGGCTGGATTTACCGGATCCGGAAAGCCCGGTAAAAACGATCAGCTTATTGCGCGGCAACTTTAAGCTGATATTTTTCAGATTATGTTCTTTTGCTCCGGTTATAATTAGATGGTCATCCATTTGTATTTAAATTGAAAAAACTCCAGCCCTTTCTGACTTTTAGAAAAGGCTGGAGTAATTTTGCTCTTACTTATCTTTTTTTCTTCTTGCCGCCTCTTTTCATCTTCGCGCAAGAAACATCCCCCTGCTTGTCGACGAAATATAGATAACCCACTTCTCTCTTAATGCCACACTTGGCTACTTTTTTAGGGCTACCGCCTTTCTTATTGCCTCTGGCCATCTTCGCGCAGGAAACATCCCCCTGCTTGTCGACATAATAGAGACAACCTTTTTCCCTCTTAACTCCCACCTTTACTAATTTCTTCGCCATTTTCGAATCACCTCCTCTTTGTTTAGATTTTATTCATTAAGCCCCGATTTTTATTGGGCTTAAAATCTGTTTTATTACCGCCTCGGCTGAAAGTACCGCGAGAAAACTTGTCTTAGGATTATGCGGATGAGCGATATTTTCGGTCCGTGTCCTTATTTGAGCGGCATCTGATATTATCTCTATCTCATGTATATTCTTTTTGACCCGGGCGCTAGCCACAATACGCACCTTTGTCTTCTTCAGGCCTAACCCGGCCAGGCTCAATACAGCCGCCACGTTTATATTCTGGGGAAAATTCTTTACCGCCTTAATAGCGCTGCCGTCAAAAAGGACTTTTTCTGTTCTTATGGCTTTAAGATCGATCCCGCTATTCCGCACAAAAGCAACCGATTCAAAAGCCATGGCTGGTTTTGTAGTAGTAAGCGTAACACTTTTTATTCCGGAACAAGCTGCTGCTTTAAGCGCATCCACTCCGGAAATGGCACCGCTTGGTATATAAACCTTGCTATTATACTTATCCGCCAATACCAGCAACTTCCCAATGTGGTCCGCTATACCGCCAACGCTCATTATCATGATATCCCGGCCCTTAGGCAAAACCTGTTGGCATAATTCCCAGGAATATCCGGCAGAAGTCGCTTCAAAAACCAGATCGCATCCGGATATCAGTTGGCCCAGGCTTTTGGCGGCCAGGTTACTATTCGGGCTTATTTTCTTAGACAATGAAGACGCTTTCTTCGGATCGATATCAAACAACCCGCTGAGACGGGCTTTTCCGGAATATTTTTTTGAAATAATTCCAGCCAAAGAAGAGCCTATTGCGCCGCAGCCAACTATACCGATTTTTAGTTTTGACATATTTAACATGCCGCCATTGTTTTTAGATCCTTCACTCGCCTGCGGCTCGTTCAGGATGACGAATATCCATTTTGTCATTCTGAAGCCGCTCCCCACTATCGTTCTAAAGAACCGCCTCTTCTGTCATTCTGAGGAGCGTTTTGTGCGACGAAGAATCTGACGCTAATAGATGCTTCGCCCCCCTTCACTTCGTTCAGGGTCAGGATTACTAATTAGTATTAACTATACAATTATCAATTAACCGGGTCTTTCCGATCCTGACCGCCAAGGCGATCAAAACCTCACCCTTTATTTTCTTAAGAGGTTTCAGCTCTTTTAAATCCGTAACAGAAACGTAATCTATTTTCGCATCCTTGGCAGTCCTGATCAAGTTGCGCATGCGCGATATTATCGCCCCTGAATTTCTTTCTTTGTTCTGGATCAGGATTTCTGCTAATTTCAGCGACCTGAATAATATCAGGGACTGTTCACGCTGGCTTTCATTCAAATAGACATTACGCGAACTCATGGCCAATCCGTCTTTTTCACGCACAGTCCGGCACAATCTAATTTGAATCGGAAAATTAAGGTCTGCCGCCATTTGTCTTAAAATTACCGCCTGTTGCGCGTCTTTTAAGCCAAAATAAGCCGAATCAGGCCCCACTATATTAAAAAGCTTGGCTACCACAGTAGCCGCCCCTCTAAAATGCCCGGGCCGGGACTTTCCGCAAAGTTTATCGATCAGGCCTTCGACATAGATAAAAGTCTTAAAACCTTGCGGATACATCTGCTGCGTGGAAGGAAAAAATATTACATCTACTTTTTCTCCGGCGCAAAGGAACGCGTCTTTTTTGAAGTCTCTGGGGTATTTTTTAAGGTCTTCCTGCGGGCCGAACTGAGTAGGATTGACAAATATACTAACTACCGACACATCATTTTCCTTACGCGCCCTCTGGATCAAACTTAAATGCCCCTCATGCAAAGCGCCCATGGTAGGGACAAAACCGATTCTTTTGCCCAGCCTCTTTTGTTCAGCCGAGAATTCAGACATCCTTTTCACATCTCTAATGATCATCATAATATTTCTATCAAAGGCCTTAGCACAAAATCACGATCAAAAACCTTTTTGTGTGGAATGCTCAGTTCCGCGCTTCTTAACAATTTTACGCCATAAAATAATATATCCAGATCAATTATCCTTGGCCCGAAACGGACAGACTTTTTCCTGCCTAATTCTTTTTCAATTATCTTTAATTTCTTTAAGAGTTCAAACGGCGAAAGAAGTGTTTTGATCTTTACTGCGGAATTCAGAAATTTCGGCTGGCCCAATGGACCACCCTCCGGATAAGTTTCGATAATACGGCTCAACTTAATAATCTTAGTCGTTTTAAGACAGCCGAGTTTTTGAACAGCTAATTTAATATTTTTACGCCTATTCCCCAAATTTGAACCCAATCCTATATAACAGACGTGCATCAAACTATTTTTTTTAAGCGCTCCAACGCTTGAGCGATACGGCCTTTAGGCACTGTTAAAGCCATCCTGATATATCCTTCTCCGTATTTGCCAAAACCAACCCCTGGTGTAGCCACAATATCAGCTTTATCCAATAAACGGGCAGCAAAATCAATAGATTTAGTTTTTCCCGGTATTCTGATCCAGACGTAAAAGGTAGCTTTGGCAGGTTTCACGTTCCAACCCAAAGCATTCAAACCTGAAATCAGGCAATCCCTTCTTTCCTGATAAAGGAGGCACATATCCTGCACGTATTGCTGCGGGCCTTCTAATGCGGCAATTCCGGCCAACTGAATCGCGCTAAAAATACCCGAATCTATATTGGATTTAATCTTTGCCAGAGCCGCGATCAATTCAGCATTACCGCAGGCCCAGCCTATTCTCCATCCGGTCATATTATAGGTCTTAGAAAGAGAGTGAAATTCAATAACATTATCCTTTGCTCCCTCAATTTCAAGCATACTCTGCGGTTTGTAGCCATCGTAACTCATTTCAGAATAAGCCAGGTCGGAAACCAAAACCAATCTATTTCGCGCGGCAAAATTAACGGCATTACCGTAAAAATCAACGTTGGCTACGGCTCCGGTAGGATTATTCGGATAATTCAGATAGATCATTTTAGCTTTTCTGCGTACGCTAAAAGGAATTTTCGAAAGGTCAGGCAAAAATGCGTTCTCTTCCAGCAAAGGCATTAGATGTACCCTTCCGCCTGCCAATATTGTGCCGCCTTTATACGGCGGATAACACGGGTCAGGCACAAGCGTATAATCGCCGTAATTTAAGAATGCTACCGGCAAATGCGCAATGCCCTCTTTAGAACCGATCAGAGGCAAAACCTCTGTTTCCGGATCCAAAATTACATTAAATCTTCTTTTATACCAACCGGCGATCGTAGAACGTAGCGCCGACATCCCCTGATCAAGCGCGTAACGGTGATTTGCCGGATCCTGTGCCGCTTTATATAAAGCCTCGATTATGTGTTTAGGTGTGGGCTGATCAGGATCCCCTATACCCAGATCAATAATATCCCTGCCTTGCGCCCTGGCTTTTCTCTTGGCCTTATCGATCTCTAAAAAAAGATATGGCGGAAGCTCTGATAGTTTTTTTGATAACTTGAACATTCTATCCTTTCAAAACATCCTGCATTGAATACAATCCCGCAGGCTTATTAAATACCCACTTTGCCGCTTTTAAAGCGCCCGCCACAAACAAATCACGCGTATGCGCCTGATGCTTGATCTCAATGCGTTCGGAATTACCGCAGAATATTACCGTATGGTCACCGATAATGTCACCCAGCCTGATAGCGTGCATAGGTATCTGTTTATTTGTGGCATTGACCAGTACTTCAGCCATTTTTTTAGCCGTGCCTGAGGGAGAATCTTTTTTTTGTTTATGATGCGCTTCCACTATTTCAATATTATATTCAGGCCCCAGTTTTTTGGCGATCTCAGGCAAAACCGAGAACAAAACATTAACCCCCACCGACATATTAGGAGAAAACACAACAGGGATCACCTTAGACACTTCTTCTACCTTTTTCAGCTGAGCATCGGTTAAACCGGTTGTGCCCAACACCAGCGGCTTCTTATATTTTGCCGCGTAATCAAGATTAGTATCAGCTGCCTCGGATGAAGTAAAATCCACAAATACATCAACCAGAAAAAGCCCATCAGGATTTGAAGATATCTTGATCTTTCCCAGGTCCTTGCCTATCTGAGGAATACCTTTACGCTCAAGAGCAAAATTCACCTCAAAATCCTTATCCATGCTGGCAAGTTCAAAAACCCTCCTGCCCATTTTTCCGCAGACTCCGGCAACTCCTAACTTTATCATCTCGTACTCCTCATCTCAACAGACCGTATTCTCTGAGAGCTTTTTTTAGTTTTTCTAAGTTTTCCGGGGCCATTTCACACATCGGCAGCCTTAGGTCCGGCTCACACATTTTCATCAGGCCCATCGCGGTTTTCACCGGTATAGGATTAGTTTCAATGAATACCGCTTTGATCAATGGTAATAATTTATAATGCAGCTTGCGCGCGTTATCCAGATTGCCTTTTTCGAACTCTGAAACTAACGCGGCAACCTCTGACGGGACGATATTCGCCACCACTGATATAATACCTGTCCCGCCTATGCTTAAAACCGCCAAAGTAAGAGAGTCGTCTCCGCAAAGCAATTCAAAATCAGGCGGACACAGCTGTTTTATGCGCGACATCTGGTCAAGACTACCCGAAGCCTCTTTGACGGCAACAATATTCTTACAATCGCGGGCCAATTTTGCGATCGTCTCCGGCTCTATATTCACCGCGGTACGGCCGGCAATGTTATAAAGTATCATCGGGAAATCCGCGCATTCGGATATCGCTTTAAAATGCTCATAAAGCCCCCTCTGCGTAGGTTTATTATAATAAGGAGAAACCTGCAAAGTCGCATCCGCTCCTGCTTTTTTCGCGTGCTTTGTCAACATCACCGCTTCTTCGGTAGAGTTAGACCCGGTTCCGGCTATTACCTGTATTCTTTTTTTGACCTGCTCAATAACGATCTCTATTACCCGATCATGTTCTTCAAAAGACAAAGTGGCTGATTCGCCGGTTGTGCCGCAAGGCACGATCCCGGAAGTTCCATTCTTAATATGAAATTCCACAAGTTCTCTTAATTTTTTCTCGTCGACTTTACCGTTTTTAAACGGCGTGACTATGGCTACTATCGAGCCCCTAAACATGATATACCCCCTGACAAATTGTGCTCACTCTTCCCTCAAGCCAAACTTCACTGAATCTATTATTTCTAAAGTTAAAATAAACTTTTAAGGTCTCTCCACCTCTAGTCGTAACGCTGATAACGCTATTGCCCAACTTCCCCAACTTTAAAGCTGATACTAGAGCTGAAGCCATAACTCCGGTACCGCAGGCAAGGGTCTCATCTTCAACGCCTCTTTCATAAGTACGGACACTGATCTTAGCCGGGCTAACGATCTCGACGAAATCAACATTGGTGCCCTTAGGAGCGAAAGATTTATGGAAACGTAATCGCCTGCCTAAAAATGGCACATCGATATTTTCAACTGAATCCACAAAAACAACAGCATGCGGAACTCCGGTATTGATAAAATTAACCCTCAAAGTCCGGCCCAATTTCACCGCCATGTCCAATCTCAGGCCTGCGGGATCGGTCAATTGAACTTTTACATTATCGCCCCTGACATTAGCCCTGATCAAACCGGCCAAAGTCCGAATATCAAGATCATGTTTTTTTAATTTTAAAGCGGTATAAAGGGCGGCACAGCGCGAGCCGTTACCGCACATCTCGGCTTCAGACCCATCGGCATTAAATATACGCATCCGCACATCTATTTTAGGGGCTTTTTCCAAAACCAGCAGACCATCAGCCCCTATACCAAATTTTCTATCACACATGGCTATTGCCAATTTCCTGTAACTTTGCGTCTTTGTATCTTTATGGCCATCTATGACTACAAAATCATTCCCCGCTCCCACCATTTTAGTAAAATAAATTTTTTTCATCGTAAAAATCCGGGTATTTTTTCATTACGCAAAAGATCCCGCCTGCTGTCCCTTGCGCGGATACTAAAATTCTTGCTCCCGGCCACAAGCACTTCTTCGGCTTTGAGCCGGGAATTATAATTGGACGACATGCTAAAACCGTAAGCCCCGGCGCCCATCACAGCCAGATAATCTCCGGCTTTTAACGCTGGCATCATTCTCTCTTTAGCCAGAAAATCTCCGCTCTCGCATATCGGGCCAACTATATCCACAAGCCGTCCTTCATCCTTCGTCCCTCGCCCTTCGTGACGTAATGGAACAATATTATGGAACGCTTCGTACAGCGCCGGCCTGATCAGATCATTCATTCCGGCATCCACAATTACGAATTTTTTTCTGGGGGTATTTTTAATATATAATACCCTAGTGACCAGTATCCCGGAATTACCTGCAATGAACCTTCCCGGCTCCATAACGATTTTTAATCCGGTCCTACGCAACAACGGCAGTATTCGCGAAGCGAATTTTTGGGCTGTCTGCGGAGTTTCATGGTCATAGACAATTCCTAATCCCCCTCCGATATTCAAATATTCCAGCCGGATGCCGTCTTTATTAAGCGACCTAATGAAATCGATCATTTTCCTGATAGCCGCGACATAAGGAACACTTTCCGTTATCTGAGACCCAATGTGGATATGCAATCCCGTAATCCTGGTATGGGTTAAAGCGGAACGCATCAGCAATATCTGGTGCGCGCTTTTAAAATCTATGCCAAATTTGTTGGTCAATTTTCCGGTGGTGATATATTTATGGGTTTTGGGCTCGACATCGGGGTTGATCCGAATAGCTACCTGGGCTTTTCTATTCAAGCGCCGGGCAATACAATCAATATTCTCCAACTCAGCCAGAGATTCCACGTTAAAAAATAATATCCCAGCGCGGATAGCCTCTTCAATCTCACGGCTGGTTTTTCCCACCGAAGCATAAACGATTTTTTTAGGGTTACATCCGGCTTTAAGCGCGCGGAAAAGTTCGCCGCCGGAGACAATATCCAGCCCCGCGCCTTGTTTTATCAAAACCCTAAGAATAGCAACGTTGGAATTAGCTTTTACGGAATAACAAATTAAGGGATCGATTGGCCGAAAGGCTCTTTTTAACTTTAAGAAATGGTCAACCAGCGTGTGATAGCTATAGACATAAAGAGGCGTACCGAATTTCTTGGCCAAACTCTCCATCTCGACATTTTCGCAGAACAACCTGTTATTTTTGTATTTGAATTCGTGCATAAATTAATGTTTATCCGCTATCCTCTTGCCAACTATCTCATGGGCTTTTCTAAATGAAATACCGTGCTTCCTGACCAGCTCTTCCGCCTGCTCAACAGCGTTCAACTCTTCGTCTTCCAGCGCATGCTTGATCCCGGCCATATTCAATTCTAAAGATTTGATCAGTCTTGCCATGATCTTAAGCTCACTGGATACGATTTCAACAGAAGAAAATAATGGCTCTTTATCCAACTGCATATCCCGATTGTAAGTCAGCGGTAAGCCCTTCATTGTAGTCAAAATAGCCACTAAGTTTCCATACACCCTGCCGGTATAGCCCCTGACTAACTCTAAAAAGTCAGGATTCTTTTTGTGGGGCATCAGGCTGGAGCCGGTACAGAATTCTTCAGGCAGGTCTATAAAATTAAATTCCTTGGTCGAATAAAGGATCAGGTCCTCAGACAACCTGGATAGATGAAGCTGAACCAGAGACAATATATTCAATAAATCAATAATAAAATCTCTATTACTGACATCATCAATGGTATTGACGGATATTTTAATTACCGGGCCTTTATTGCTTTTTAAATACTCTTTTATCGCCTGGGCATAATTCTTAGCGATAGAACTGCCGGCCAAAGCGCCTGCTCCGATATGGATATTGAGCCCTTTAAGAAAATTTTCCAATTTTTTCTTATCCCTCTCAAACATGCACTGATAGGCTCCGATGTAATCACTAAAAGAGACCCTCTGCGCTCTTTGGGTATGGGTATAACCGACTATTGTAACATCCTTATATTTAGCCCTAAGCAATTTTGTGGACAAAACCAGATCAGCCAGATATTTTACGATCTTACCCGCATTATTAAAGCAATACATCTTTTCGTCAAACGCAACTTGGTCATTCCTGGACCTTAAGGTGTGCATTTTTAAAGCCAGGCCGCCGACCATCTTTTCAACTTTATTCTGGATATCCGTATGTATATCTTCTGCCTGGGCGTCAAATTGATAAATACCTTTATTTATATCACCTGCGATCTTTTTCAGCGCTTTATGCAGGCTGGCTTTTTCCTTAGCGGTTATGATCTTGGCATTAGCCAAAGCGCTAGTATGGATCAAAGAATGTGCTATATCAAATTCTGCCAACTTGTGGTCATACTGGATAGACTTCTGGAACTCAAAGAATTCCTTATCCGTCTCTTTTTTGAACCTTCCACCCCACAGTTTCTTTGCCATTATCATCCCCTGTTTAGAATTACTTTTTAACGTGCCCAGCCTGAATAATTTTGCTCAAAAGAACAATTTCCCGGCTTGCAGTAGCTATATTTCTTAGTGCCATCAGTATATACTTTTACTTCTATGCCCACATAGTTTCCGCCGCTGACCGGAATACCCCATTTATCCGAATCAATAAGATTAGCCCGGGCATCTCCCCGATCATCATGTTTATGTATCTGATACATCCAGTTTTTACTCTGCGGAACCTCTATTGCCATTCCTTCAGGAATCAATTGCGTCTCTCCGGGCTCAGAATCTCCGGGCCAGGCATCATGCTCTATATAATAAACATAGACCGCTCTTGCCAAGGCTTCGCAATTGCGGTATGCCTCTGCCCAAACACTTTTACGGACTGCTTTGGTATATTGCCCAAAACCCAGGCTAGCCAATACACCGATGATCACAATTACAACCACTACTTCAAGAAGAGTAAAGGCAGAATATTTTTTTCCGCACATCTTTTTATTCTCCTACCTCTGATACGGCATTGCCCAGATCCTGATAAACCCCTCAGAAAGTTTTTGATTGAATTTATCTTCCTTGCCGTAAGTACTCAGTTCTTTTTTATAAAGCGAATACGGCGATTTTCTAGACACGGCAACACAACTACCCTTGGACAATTTTAATTTTATGCTTCCGGTAACATACTTCTGCGTCTTAGCCACAAACCCATCTAACGCGTCTTTTAATGCCGAATACCAAAGCCCGTAATAAACCAACTCCGAATATTTCAACGAAATTATTTCCTTAAAATGCGCCAGTTCCCTGTCTAGAACCAAAGCCTCAAGCTCCTTATGCGCGGTATAAAGTATCGTGCCTGCCGGATGCTCGTATATCTCTCTGGATTTAATTCCCACTAACCTGTTTTCCACAACGTCGCTTCTACCCACGCCATGAGCGCCGCCTACTTCGTTTAAATATGTGATAATATTTTTTAACTTCATACTTTTACCGTCTATTTTCTTAGGCACCCCTTTTTCAAAATACACTTCAATATATTTAGGATAGCTTGATAAATGGCTCGGGCTCTTAGTGATCATATAAGCATCTTCCGGCGGCTCCTGCTCCAGGTCCTCCAGGATCCCTGCCTCAATACTTATCCCCCAGATATTTCTGTCTATGCTGTAAGGTTTTTTCTTGGTCACGTCTATCGGGATATTATGTAATTGAGCGTATTCTATCTCCTCGTCCCTGGATTTAAATTCCCATTCTCTTACCGGAGCCAGGATCTCCAGCTTCGGGTCAAGTATGCCGACTGTTACTTCAAATCTTACCTGATCATTGCCTTTACCGGTACAGCCGTGGGCCACAGCCTGGGCTTTCTCCTTATGCGCTATATCCACCAGGCATTTAGCGATCAATGGCCTGCCTAACGCGGTTGCTAAAAGATATTTACCTTCATAAATAGCATTGGCCTTAAGGGCCGGAACAATAAAATCATCAATAAATTCATCCTGCAGATCCTTTATATAAACCTTAGACGCTCCGGCAGCCAGGGCTCTTTCTTCGATCTTTTCCAGGTCTTCGCCTTTGCCTAATCCCTGGCCCAGGTCAGC
>Ga0172381_10002346_pt1 | contig 20948 bp, 37 predicted proteins | sample Leawel6488metaG_FD_119754 | JGI IMG/M metagenome (GOLD analysis project Ga0172381, IMG submission 119754) | Leachate microbial communities from a municipal landfill in Southern Ontario, Canada - Leachate well 64-88 metaG | ecosystem: Engineered > Solid waste > Landfill > Unclassified | place...
AATATATGCAGCATGTGCAGCAGCCGCACAAATTGGTGTAGCTGCTGCATCCTCGCAGGCACTAACGAGCAATCTACGAGCAATATACCGTGGATCTTCGCCCGATTCAAGCCAAGCAGCAAGTACATATATTGCAGTATCTGGATCTGATGCTTGGATGGCTCCTTGATACCAGCTTGCATAATTATACTTATCGTCTTCCGAGTGCCTATAATATTTAGAAGGCGCGATTTTCTGAACATTGCTTAAACTTATGACCGGATTATGATTATAAGCGGCTTCTAGAATTGAAAGTGCCTTTCTCGCATCGCCACAAGCGATTCTTGATATATAAAGAACTGCGTCCTTCTTTATATTAATAGAGTCATCGGACTCTTTGAGATGTTTAATGCCACTGACAACTACTCTAGCTATCTCTGATTCGTTAAGTGGTTCTAACGTAAAAATCTGACATCGTGATAGTAGGGAAGGTCGAAGAGTGAGAAACGGATTGTCTGCACTGGCACCAATGAAGCGGACACGTGAAGTTTCTAAATAAGGGAGCAAAACATCAGCTTGATTGGCACTTAGGCGGTAACAGTCATCAACAAACACAATCGTGTCATCACCAGAGTCTAAGACTCTGCGTAGTTCTTTAACTGTGAATGTGGTAGCATTAAACTTATGGATAGTATATGTCTGCTCCATGACATTGACGATGCTCGTCTTACCAATACCAGGAGCACCATATAATATGAAATTACCGAACCGATTAGATTCAATTGATCTTCTAAATGCTGCCCCAGTATTGGTCAAATGAGATTGGCCGATAACGTCGTCAAACGTTTTTGGACGTAATTGTATTGTCAATGGTTCCATTTAATCACTCTAGCCATGATAGACATTTTTCAGTTTCGCATCTGCCCCATAGGTGACCATTATAGCTGCTGTATTGTAAATGCAACTTTCCGCCACAAATTGGACAAATTTCAAAGCTCTCCCAATCCGCGTCACTATGTTCTCCGACTTCAACTGATCCCATACACTTTTCTTTTGCAGATTCTATTATGTCCAGACATATAGAAATATGATCCTCGTCATGGCATAGATCCCGAATCTGATTATGCAGTGATTTCATTCAAGTGTGAAATACGCCGTAAATAGATAGGAGGTACAAAAATGTTCATATCATTCGACGGTGGCGAGGGGTGTGGGAAATCGACACAAATCGAATTGACGTGTCAATGGCTGCGCAACTTAGGGCACAATGTCATATCTTGTCGGGACCCCGGCACCACCGAAGTTGGTTGTGCTATTCGTGATATTCTTTTACATAGTTCAGATTTGCGCATCGATCGCAAAACCGAGATGCTGCTTTATATGGCTGCAAGATCGCAATTAATAGAGCAAATCATACGTCCAGCGTTGAATCAAGAGATACTAGTTGTCAGCGATAGGTATTTGTTAGCAACTGTCGCCTATCAAGGATATGCTGGCGGCATAAATATAGATGATATCAAAAGGATTGGGTGCATAGTAACCAAAGAAATAGTACCAGATATTACCTTCTATTTGGACATGTCGCCGGAGACTGCATATAAGCGGATCGACCGACAATTGGACCGTATGGAAAGTATGGGTATGGAGTTCCATCAGAGGGTCCGAAATGGATATTTAACTGAAGCCGCCGAGCCACTAAACAGAATAGTCGTAATAGATGCTACTAAGACGGTAGATGAAGTTCAAGCAATCATACAGCCTCATATTTGCGGTATCTTGAGTTAAATTGCATATTTATCTGTGCTATAAAGCTCTGTTGGAGTCTCTATTTATATCACTGTTTAGCTAGGGAGGTTTTTATGAGGTGGATTGCAGGATTGCTTGCGTGTCTGCTGTTACTCATCTCCGCTTCCGTTGCCAGCGCCGGATGGCACGAACGATGGGTCCAGGAAAAGTATCAAGTCAAAGTCTATCCGGCCCCCGTCTGGGAGAAGTGTGACCACGGCTGCTGGCACCAAGTGCAGCCGCCTCCCTATTGGGAAGAAAGAACCAGAATGGTTCGTCAGGTGTATCAATGAACCGGTCTATGTCTCACCACCGGTTTATTGTTGCCCAGTCTATACTGCACCGGTTTGTGTGTGTCCACAAACCTATTACGTATGTCCGCAGCCGATCTATTGCTACCCGGTTTATCCGTGGTAACGATAGATTACCACGTGCCAGGGGAGGAATTCCTCCCCTAGCACGATATAACAGGACATTCTATGCAAATTGTCTCTACTATTCTCAGTGTCGGGCAGATTGTCGGGCTATTGCTGATTTTAGATTTTAAATTCATTAGACGTAGCTCGCGCTACAAAGGATTAGTTCTTGTTTTTGCCGGACTATGCCCGCTCATCAAGTTACTGACAACAAACAATGTTGATAAGTTGTCAATAGTCGCAGGTATGACAGGAATTTTGTTTTTGTTCCTTGGGTGTATGTATTTCAACCATGAGAGGTCTAAATGAAAACCAACAGCCCATAGCGTCAAATCACGATGTGCAAGACACCCCAAGAACAGATCAAGTCACTGCAGCAGAGGATTACAGAACTAGAGCGTTTTGAGCGAGCAATAAATCTCCTCGAAAAAGGGCCATTAACATCAGTGTCAGTCCTTGATACTGGTGAATATCATATAACAGTGCAATCTGGAATAGCTAGCGTGTCTTTTACCCGTAGTGCTCCGTCTCTCGTCGATGCAATGATATCGGCAAGGGAACATTGATACGATGTCAAAAGTTCACATTACACAATGTTTGTGTCCTAATCGCCATTGTATAGCTGCTTTAGCATGGGAGGAGCCAGATTTCACTTCTGAGTCTGCGATTGCAAAATTACGCGATACTATCAACGAAGCTGTAAGTAATAATATTATCCACCATCGATGTGCTATCTGCCAATCAACAGATTTGTCATATGAAGATGGAATTACGAGATTTGAATGTTTGCGTGAGGCGATGGACGATATCGCTGCTGTGCAGGTGGAAAATCTGAGAACAAAGAGAATGCTCGATGTCCTCAAGAACTAACATGATAGAACGCCAAGCACTAATCGATCAGCGAATTGCGATGAACAAAGAGAGGCAACGCGCCGATGGTAAGACGCCGCCGCTTACAATTGTTTCATATGATTGGGAACTGCTCGACAAGACCCAATCAGAACGCATGCCGTCAAGTTTTCTCCGTTCTGTTCTATTCATGGGCATGATTACAAATATGCCGGGACACTGTTTAGTAATTGATCGTGATGGCATTGGACATTGGGGATGTCATCCTGAGTCGTTCTTCATTCTGACTGAAGAGGATACATGATGCCTGGGCCTGTTAGCGATTCATATGATCCAGTATGGGGGACGGCAGCGAATGCTGACATAGTGCGGGATGGCATTCGCGATGCAATGGAGACAATTGGATATGCCATTAATGGCATGATAGACAAAACACCGATAGGAAAGCCAGCACCGCTGAAATACATCCTCGATGTCGCCAGATCAGAGAATGGCCCCGATCTCGATGTGAAGCTTTCAGAACGTGAACTAAGGCTACTGAGATTCGCATGCCGAGTTGCATTGGAAGAAGATGCCATATGAAAATCACAGAAATTCGCAAAGTACGACGCGAAACTAGTAATTATTGCCCTGATTGCGGATGTCAAGATTAATGTACGATACTCGTTTCGGACAGCCAATAAATGGAAAGTTGCTCGTCTTGAGCAAATCTGCTGCGGTAGATTTCACAAGCAACAAGCCTTGGGCGTGTATATCTATTGGCTCCGAAGATGGTGATTGGCCGAAAATTAACCGCTGCCAGCTAGTTGACGTTTTACAGGTTTCATTTTTAGATCTCGATCGCTTACCAGAATTATATGATGGCGATGGCGTTTTAATCAACGATAATCACGCCAAATTGATCTGGGATTTTGTTGATGTAGTATGGGATAAAATCGACCTGTTGGTCATTCATTGTTTAGCGGGTGTCTGCCGCTCGCCAGCTGTTGCTGCTGCGATTGCTAAAATAAAGTATGGTGATGATAGTCTATATTTCAAATCATATCTGCCCAATGCATTAGTCTATAGAACCATGATAGAACACCATCTTCTTTGGAAATAATAAAATATCAAAAGGTTAAAGCGTGATTCCAAAAGAATTCGCAAACGAAGAAGTTACGAAAGAAGACTTCGAGCCTGGAACTAAGCAATGCCCAAAAGAGTTCGGCATCCAAGATATTAAGACCGGTGAATGGATGGGCAAAGGTGATTGCCCATTGACTTACAATAAATACACAGTGGCTCAAATATGTGCACAGATTCTGGCTGAACAAGTTGAATTGCCTATGGGCCGTTTCATGGCAAAACGATTTACTGGTGCTAATATTAAGACCGGCGAAGAGAAAACAAAATGTAGCCCTGCAGAGGCATTGTCAAAGATTTTAGAGGGATGATATAATGGAATTCTTACATAACCACGACCATTTGCTCCCAAACTCAAAGCATGAACATGTAACGGTTGATCGTGCTGATTGGGAAGAAGCACGTAGAATTTTCGCGTGTCAATATAAGCCATATGAATTCATAGTTTGTCTGGATAATGATACTGATATAGAGTCAATATCGGAGCCGTTGTTGAAAGCCGGATGTGATGACGGAACACTTGCAAGTTGTGGAGATCGTGTTTGGATACGCTTTACTCGTGAAGCTGAATCACTTGAGCAGGCAATTAAATCTGCAGTAGATGATGTTCGTAGCGCAAAGTGTTGCACAGTGATTCGCATTGAAATTGAGCCAACTTAGCTATGAAAAAGATATTTTACAATGCTTTTAGCTATAATGATGGTGGATGGTTTATTTGTGAAGTTCGAGATTATCCGTACAAGCATAAAACAAACAAACCAACATTTGTCGTAATAAATAACGTTCTCACCGTCTCAAAAGAGCCAGAAGTTAAGAAATTCTTAGAGGAGAGAAAAGAAGTTAGTAAGCAGCTACATGACGAAATGTTAAAGGTTGCTACAGATCTCGGCCTTACTCTTCTTAACGACGATACGTTTTGTAATGAAGACGGACAAGAAATCATTTTAGAGGACAGCGACGGCAAGAAATTAACAGAAGCATTGATTTCTCTCGGATGGGAGAAGCAGTTTATTCCGATAGGGCCTTAACTTTGATCTGGTTTTCTGCAGATTGGCATATCAAACATAATGGCATATTAAAACACATGCCATTAAGAGCTACCGTGTTTGGCGATGTAGACATTATGTCTGCACATTTCGTCGCTGAATGTAATCGAGTAGTCAAACCGAATGATGAACTCCGCATAATTGGAGATTGGATTTGGGGAACAAAATGGTATGGCCATTATCGTGCTAAACTCAACGTTCGGAAGATTCATGTGATTGGCGGAAATCATGATAGCCGATCACTACATAAACATGTTTCGTCATATAAAGAAATCGATTACGCCAAAATCGATGGCGTCAGATTCCATTTATTGCATTATCCAATGCTATCCTGGCGTGGGCGAGAAAAACCAAAATCAATTCACCTTTATGGACACTCACATACTAGAAGTGAAGATTTCCTGAACCTTCACTTTCCTGGCCGTAGAGCTATGGATGTGGGAATAGATAACGCCTTCAAATTACTTGGGGAATGGAGGCCATTTTCTTTAGATGAGATATTAATGATTTTAAAAATCGACAGATGCCCAACATGTAATAAAATAGACCCACGGCACGACAAAACATGCCCAAACTTCATAGTAAATTACAAGGATGATTCAGAGAGTACTCACTAAGAGCCAATATGCAATGCTTACTCTGATTGTTGAAGGCAACCAGAAGCTTGTGTGTGATCTTATTGGTCCAAATCATCCAACAGCAAAATGGTTCTGGCGCGAAACAGGGTGGCAAATTAATGATAATCGAAGCAGGTATGTAATCAAAGCGGCGTCAAAATTGCTTGATTGCTCTTACAAACCATTAGGAATTGTAAGAGGGTAATTTATAGTATTTAATAAAGTTGGTCCCATAGCTCAGTCCGGTAAGAGCACGCGACTCATAATCGCTAGGCGTAGGTTCAAATCCTACGCTCCCTGCAGCGATGAAGAGTGTCCGGACTGCAGACATTAGGAATATATTTGAGGAAAGACGCAAGGGACGTTGGCTGAGCGGTTTAAGCACCAGACTCATAATCTGTGGGGAAACCCTAGGCAGGTTCGACTCCTGCACGTCCTATTATGAAAGATAAGATTCTAAAGCTTAGAGCCCAGGGGCAATCATATCGTGATATTGTAAAAACTGTTGGGTGTAGTAAGGCTACTGTCAGTTATTATTGCAGCAGAAATGAGAAGGAGAACGTCAGCAGGAGGAATCGTGATAGAAGAAGGATCGACCCATTATTTCAAAAGGTCGATAATTTCAAACAGACAAGGATGCCAAGTGGTTTTAAAATCATATCAAATAAGCACCCACACTCTGTACTATCACTTAGGCTAAAAATGTTCAAAATACACAGGGGACTTATGCATCATGTTAAATTCACCCGCAATGATGTAGTCGCAAAGTTTAGTGAGCATCCAGTATGTTATCTTACTGGTAGGAAGTTAAACTTCAATGTTCCGAGTACTTACGCATTGGACCACCGTATACCAAGGAGCCGAGGCGGTGACAATTCTCTGGAAAATCTCGAAGTCTTCACCATGGATATCAAGTCACTGGGCCGTAAAAGGACTACTTATAAGCCGGTGTAGGACTACTATTTATTAGAATATAATGAAGATTGATAAAATGCTTTGTCCATACTGCGGACTTGAAGATGAAATGATAGAAGATGCAGCCCAGAAAGGCTGATATGAGAGCGCCAAATATTATTAGCGTTAAAGAGTTGCATAGCTGGAACAACGATGCTGAAATTAACGGTAAATGGGTTCCAGCACGCCCTATTGGTCTTCATTCATTAGCAAATCGCATTAGGCTGGCGTGGTTAGTATTTACAGGCAAGGCCGATGCTTTAATTTGGCCAGAAAATCAATAAACTATCACTTTCGTGCTAAAACGTGTATATGAGTGATACCTGGATACTACATACATTGCTAGACCCTAATTCAATGTGTTCCGATCCAAAGAACTTCGTAGATGAAATCACGAAGGACGGGAGAAGGATACGAACAACCTGCAAAGTATGTGGCGATTTCGTTGGGTATCGATCAATAGAAGAGAAAGAACCAAAAACGAGGAGACGATAATGAGCCTTGAAAGACACCCGAATTTTCATGCGGTCAACTTTACTACCCAGATCATGTCTGCCTACTATGAGTCACTGCGAGGCAAAGCCAACAAAGACAATGCCCCCACGATCTCCGAAGAAGTGGTCGGATTTGTTTGTCGAATTGAAGAAATGGTAGACAAGGTGGTAGAAAATGGCTGAAATCGATCACGAATACACCGAATTCATTGTCTGCCCTTATTGTGGTTACAGCCACCCTGAGAGTTATGAATTCGGCGATGGTGGCGAAGGCGACGGTCAAGACGAATGCGAAAGTTGCGGCAAAGAATTCCGTTGGTCAAGAATGGTATCAATAAGTTACTCCACACGGAAGATAACTGATGACAACAGCACAAGCTGATCATATTCGAAAGAGATTTTATGAGACAGATGGGTGGGATGTTGTTCAACAGACCGAAATCAGATTTGCTAAAGCACTAGAGGCTCTTCCAGATGAAACGCTGATGCGGACTGTCAATATGCTCTGTCGCGAAATGTTCGAAGATGCCAAGAAACAAGCAGAGTTAGCATGCCCAGCGAATGCCCCTGTGCCGCAATCGGATAGCGGAGCGGACTTCTAATCCGCCTGTGCAGGTTCGAGTCCTGCCGGGGGTACTTTGGATAGTTGGTCGAGTGGTCTAAGGCAATCGCTTCGAAAGCGATCGTGGGTGAAAGCTCACCGTGGGTTCGAATCCTACACTATTCGCTATGAATATAATAAAGACACAAAAGACGCAATGGTATTATTGTGGAGAGTTGGGTTGCAGGCTATATTACGTCCCGAAATGGCTCCAAACTAAACCAGTCGTCAAAATCAAAGTCTCATGTCCGTCTTTTGGTTCAGATGTATTGATATCATTGTTAGGTGTGGGGGAGGCGGGTGAAAATGAATTCAGTTGGTTGCCATACTTCCCAGTTGATTTGCACAACACGCCGCACAAACTTGATCCTCACTTATCCCAAACCTGTAACCAGCAAATGATGGACGATTGGGAACGTTTAGTTTTATTGAAGTCGAGGAAACAATGGCAACGTTAGATGCCAAAACCGAAGATTTTCAACGGCAGCAACTCGCCGAAATACTAGCTCGATGTACACCAGAGCAGCAAACGTTCTTTCACGAGCGAGTGTTTCCGCAAGGAGTTCCAAAAGACAAAATAACAACAGCGTACGATTTGTGCGAGCGGACATTGAAGAAAAACGCTCGCGGTCGAGATAATGGCGAAGAAAAAGAAACCGAGACCAAGTAGAAGCAAAATATCGTATGGCTCCTTTGGAACATTCAAGCAAGAATGGTCCTTGGACACTAATGCTGTTTTGTTTCTTGCAGCGCTACAACATTATATAAGGGTCGATATCGAAGAGCTTGCCCTTGAAATGGCTGGTGAAAATAAGCTTTGTATTCCAAGAGCAACATTGGAAAAAGCAGCAAGGCAACTTGGGCTAGGCGCGTGGCTCGACAAGTGGCCTGAGGAGAAATCAAATGACCAATGCTGACTTCGATGAATATAATAATCTGGTTAATGAGTTATTGGATCGCGGCATCAAAGTCGGCGATGTTCTTGAATGCGAAGGTGGGCGTGTTTTGGAGCATAACCAACTCAAAGCACCTGTTCTCAAAGTTCAGCTATGGTCCTTAATCGACGGCACAGGACCCAGATTCTTTGTACGACAAATAGGCTTCTACCGTGGTACTACAGCTTTTGTTCCCGATCTCCCAATTAACTACGACATACCGCCAGGAACCCGTTTTGAAGTAGTTAAAGTTGCTAGAATGAGCGTTGTATTGAAAATGGTTGATAATAAGCCATTATTCCCATATAGGGGTAAGATGTAGTGGCGAATGTCATAGTTGCATCAATAATTGGTAAAGATGAAGAAGATAATCTGAGTCGCTGCATCAAATCAGTCAGATCAGTGGTGTGTTCTGTTGTATATGCTGATACGGGCAGTACAGATTCTTCAATCCATATCGCTAAATCATTAGGATGCCAGATACGGCAAATACCGTTTGAGGATTTCGCTCAAGCTCGCAATGCTGCAAAAGAAGGACTCACTTGCGATTGGATTTTACAAATCGATGCCGATGAAGTTCTTATCAATCCGGAAAACATAACTCCTCTTTGTGAGTCGACATATTATGAAGCTTACATCATCGCACAAGAGCATCTGATCCTGGGCGGCAATAAAAACGCCATGGGCATGCGACTTTTCAGGAACAGGCCGCATTATCAATATGTCGGATGCATTCATGAGATGCCAGAAGATCTGGAAGCATTAGGACCTGACAAAGCCATTTCACCATATAAACTTGCTGAAAACGTATGTTTTGCTCATTTTGGATGCATTGACGAGAGATTACGGCGACAAAAAGTATCAGACCGCAATCTGCAACTTCTCATAAAGGACTTGCAAATCAATCCGGATCGCTCATATAACAAATATCTGGCGATACGCGATTATCTCAACATCTACAAATGGCGCACAGCCGCTAATGGCTTCAGATGCAAGTTTGGTTCAGTTGAGCATATGCTGCTCTGTGCTATCATCAGAGACTATGAGAAATTTAAAGATAGCTTGCTTGCACGATATCATGATTTAGCTGCAGAAGTGTGTGAGACGGCTAAGTCGGTCTTGTCGCAACAGAGTTATCAATGTGTCGAAGTTAATCTTAGTCCAATCGAACTATTATCATTGGGGTTATAAATGCCAATTCCGAAAGTCGTATGCAGCATTTGCGGCAAAGAAGTCAATAAAGCACAAACACTGCATATAGGCGGTGGGAAGAGAGCATGTAAATCGCATGAAGGGACGTTGGAGGCAAGCAAGGCTGAACTAGAAAAAACCCAACAAAAGAAACAAAAAGAAATAGAGGCGGCAAAGAAAAAGAAGGAAACCAGAGAAGTTCCACCAGAATTTCAACCAGAGTGTATGATTTGCAGATGCAAGGGTCTGAGACAAGAAGAGTGGTACACTCGCCTTATGATAGAGATGAAGAAGCATCAGATCACTTATCCCGATATCAAGTCTCATCCAGATCTTCCAAGAATTCAAGCACTCGTTGGAATTCCATGTTTATACTATGTCATGTGGCGTGGAGATAACACGAAGATTCGAATTCCGCACCGTGCTTATCAAACTATCTTAACGCAACAGTCTTTAGGCATCGATGAACCCATTTTATTGGTATGTCAGGATTGTATAATGAAGAAGAAATTTACTACTTATGCTCAAGAAAGGATGATAGAGCTAATGAAAGATGATTCGCTTCTTCAAACAGTGGCCAGATTAAGCAAGACAATATCGTTTGAATTCCAAAAAATAGCTATGCGTGAAATAGCGGAGAGCAACTGATGAGAATTAAATCAGACTTTCATGACTATTATGATTGTGCGCAGTCATACGGACAAGACCAAAGTCTTGTCTACGTTCGTAAGAAGATCGATTATCCACTTGCCGCAGAATTAGGAACGAAAAGAATATCAATACCATTACCGATAACCGATCGTTGTTCTGGCTACACTAGGCCCGGAGATCTGCCGACATCGGTGAGGTTTTTTGTTGTCGGAGTAGCTGGTAAGATATATCCAGTATTTCAATTCATCTGGCAGTACGCCTATGATCAAAAAGATTATGAGGCTTTTTGCTACAGCTTAGACGATATTGACAAAGTAATCGGGAGAAAGTGTAATAAAAACGCAAAAAGCGCATTTAACGAGAAAGTTATAAGTCACGGCAGGAGATATCGGAACAGATGTTGGTCCTCTATGGCATTGAGAAGGGCCAAATTTGAAGACTTCTTTTTCGAATGGAATGGCGAAGATCAGGCAGCAAAGGTTCAAACACTGTTTCGACAATATCCGGTATGGGCTATAGAATCGCGTCGTAGTGAGTGGTATGTCTGCTATAATTGTTCCTTGAGGAGCTTCAAATTTTTCAAAGTGAAGGATACGGTTACTACTTACCAGGAGATAGCTATGTTTCTAGGAGGATTGGCGACACCGCAAAAGCCGATCCCAGTACCATCTGACAAGGATATGGTTAGTATTAAAGGATTTGACAAATTCAGCTTCCGCAAAGAACCAAGTAAGAAGAAGAAATGACCTATATTTCTAGTAGTTCCAGTATCACGGAGGATTCTTTACCAATCGCGTTATTTCTGTATTCTATCAGAGATGACGTTGAGAAGCACGACTGGAATGAAGAGGGGACATGGAGATTCGTTAGTGGTGTAGGCAAGCGTCACCAAATACAAACCGCAACCTGCAAATTTATCGACGCTGTGGCAGCCTTCTTACTTGGCGAAATTAGCGATTACTTCGATGATTGGATTAGCCAAACACTTGAGCAAATAGCAAACTGTGGCAATGGCAAAATAGTGAAAGTTGTCGATACAAAGATTAAATGCAGGTCTGATTTAGCGCCGCCATTGACTCCGATATCAAAAGACGAGTTTAATATTCTTACTGCTAACGGCTTTCATGCTATTGGCATTTGATTATGGAAGATATAGGCCAAATCAATAACTATCGATGTAAAGAATGTGGTAGCTCAACTATCACAATTAATCTAAATGTCGGCACAACACCGTTTATGATTAAATGTCCACATTGTGGTGCGATAGAAGCATCGAGTTGTTTTTATCGCATAGATCGGGTTGCAACACGTATCGAAGTCACTCATTGTTGGTATAGACCTACGAAAGATTATCTGCGTGAGCACCCAGAAATCAAAGAGCATATACTTAACGGTGGTTTAATAATGGCACCAATTGGGACAGTACCGATCGTACCTGATGATGTAAAGGTCGATTGGAAATACAATCAGTGGCAGAAATTCGCGCGAGCGACTTATGACGACAACCCTATGTTAACAGATATCATTGAGGAGATAAGGAAAGACGATGAATCTAGATCAACTAGAGAAACTACTTGAGTCAGCAAAGCTCCCGCAAGATTTATTCGGCGAAGACCCAGATCAGACTTATCGTGACTGGGCCAAGATCTGTCACCCGGATCGATTTGTTTCCAGCCCGGACGAGGCCAAAGGAAGGGCAAAGCGAGTTTTTACCCTATTAGAAGAGCGATTCAACGAGTCCAAAAAGAAGCCAGAGATCTGGACTCCAACCGATTCATGTATGACGCATGGCGTCGATTCTCCTCATGAATATTATATCGGACCACAATTAGGAAACGGCGAAATCTCTAAAGTCCTTTTTGCTGTGCGAAAGAGCAAGAATGACTTGAACTCTGTCGTTCTCAAGGTCGCACACGTAGAAGAGGCAAATAGCTATCTTGAGAAAGAAGCCAAGATATTAACCGACATACGTGCTCAAGCTGGTGATCGGAAATATGGTGAATACTTCCCAAAACCAATTGAATCGTTCAAGCATGATGGTTTATTCGTCGCAGCCCAGCAATATTACGATGGCTTTTATTCTCTCAGTGAAATCATAGCCAAGCATCCCCATGGTCTGGGCAGTAACCATGGACGACATTTAGCATGGATGTTTAAGCGCGTATTAACAGTTCTTGGGTTCGTCCATAGCTGCAACTACATACATTGTGCCCCCATCCCAGCACATCTCTTATTCCATGTTGGCTGCGATGAAAACCATGGGTGCAAGTTGCTTAGTTGGGCAAATGCACTGCGATCAGAGCAGAAACTCACCGTGGTTCCACTAAAGTATAAACCATGGTATCCGAAAAAAGAGATATCGAAACAATATCCAGCAACACCCAGTTTGGATATTTTCTTGGCAGCCAAATCTATGCTTGAATTCGTCAAAACTGATAAATCCGGATCTGTTCCAGCTTTATTACAGTCTTTTCTTGAATCTTGCGTTGTGCAGAATCCTACCACAAGACCGCAAGCCGCCTGGAATCTGTTAGACGAGTGGAGCCAACTGCTTAAGAGAGTTTTTGGCCCGCCACTATTTGTTCGTGTTGGTATGTAACTATCGTTTCACTAACCCAAGGAGTTTTAATCATGGGTGGCACTAATTGGTCCGACGACCATTATAAAGAACGTGCCTCAGTTCGTGCGGCGACCGGCAAAGCGGCATTCGCATACAGCGATACAATGCGAGCAGCGCCGGCGCACGAACGTAAGGTCCACGACACATTGAACCCGTTCGGCGTGAAATTTCGCGAAAGCCGCGACAGTGACGCTCACCCAGAGAGCCTCGCCATCGCAGTCATGTTCGACGAAACTGGCTCGATGGGTTCAATCCCACAGCACTTTCAAGCCGCATTGCCTCAGCTGATGGGGTTGTTGATGCGGAAAGGTGTGGTCGAACACCCGCAAGTGCTTTTTGGTGCTTTTGGTGATGCAACGCCGGATCGACATCAAAACGAAGTAGCTCCATTACAAGTTGGACAATTCGAATCCGGTATCGAGATGGAAGATTGGCTAACCAACATCTATCTCGAAGGCCAGGGTGGTGGTCAGAACACAGAAAGCTACGAACTTGCCATGTACTTCATGGCTCGCCATACATCGCTTGATTGCTATGAAAAGCGAAACAAACGTGGTTATCTGTTCCTCACCGGCGACGAACTTTACTATCCAGCCGTCAAGGCGGAGGAAGTCAAGCGGATCATCGGCGACACGATCCAAGAGGACATTTCGACCGAAGACATCATGAATGAACTACAACTCATGTATGATGTCTATTTCCTCATCCCTAGCGGCACTAACCATTACAACGCCGATTGGTTGATTGACGGTTGGCAAAAGCTTTTGGGTCAACAGGTTATACGGCTCGATGACCCGGACGCCATCAGCGAAGTGGTAGCGAGCACGATCAGTCTTGCTGAGGGCTACAACATCGACGTTATCAATAAGAACCTCGAAGAAGCTGGCATTTCAGCAGAACGGCGCGGTTCCATCACGAAAGCGTTGGTCCCACTGGCCGACACTGCTGGACGTAAGATCGTCAAAGGCTCCGTCGCTGGCACTGGTCTAACGAAGGTATAATATTCAAGAAAGCAATCACGCGCAAGCGTTTTTGCTGGTGGACCCCAAGCGGCTTTCCGCCTGGCCCGGAGATTGGGCAACCTGCCTTAGTGGTTGCCTTTAACTTTAAAAAGAGATGTAATATGCGGAAAGCTGTAATCACTATCGGCCTGGGGTTCGGGGATTGCGCGAAAGGTGCGACAACCGACTTTCTCTGTCGCCAACTCAAGGCCGATTTAGTAGTCCGTTATTGTGGTGGTTGTCAAGCTGCACATAATGTTCATTTGCCAGATGGAACATGCCATACTTTCAGCCAATTTGGTTCTGGCACTTTCTTCGGCGTCCCAACATATTTAGGCCCTGCTATGATCATTTCGCCAATATTCATGGCGAATGAAGCAGCACATCTAGAATCACTGCACTTGGAGCCATATGAGTTGCTTAGTGTGGATAAAGATTGCATAATAACAACACAATACCATATCACATTAAACCGATACCGCGAAACACAAATGGGTGATAGACGCCACGGGTCTTGCGGTTTGGGTATCGGCGCTACTCGTGAATTTTCACTACGATATCCCAGTTATGCATTAAGAATTGGAGATATTCCAAATCGCTCTGCTTCAATTCGCAAACTAGAGAAGATACAAAGATGGGTCCAGCAAGTGGCAGGAATGGGTGTTGTTGATCATATAAGTCCAAATGATATTTATGAACATTTGTCGGAAAAATCAGAGAGAATACACATCGTTGATGAAATGCCCAATTTCGACACGGCTGTTTTCGAAGGCGCACAAGGCATATTACTTGATGAGAATTACGGGTACTCACCGTATATCACATGGTCGACCGTTACTTTAAAGCATGCCGGGGAATTATTACGCAAATGTGAACAAAATATAAAAGTCAGTACTGTGGGCTGCATTAGGCCATATTTTACTAGACATGGAGCGGGGCCGCTGTTATATCAGCGACCAACGATGCTGGATAATTTTCCCAACAAAGATCGAGAGAACAGGCACAACGAATGGCAAGGGACAATAAGATATGGCCTACTCGACTTCAATACACTGTCCTATGCCAAAGCAGTGCTTGGCGGCGAATTGCATGGTATTTCATTAAGTTGTGCAGACCATATTGGTAATGGAATCGATGTCTTTGACATAGAAGAAGAAACTGTCACACAAGAAAAGCTGGTTGAAAAGATCGAAAGGGCTCTGGCACCAGTATCTATTATAGGCACAGGGCCATGCCACATTGATCGCCACATGACTGAGCTCTCTTGGCGTCCTTTAGAGGAGGCAATAAAATAATGCCACAAGAAACACGATCTGATTTAGCCCGCGCTAGAGATATATGGCTTGCATCCGACGAAGGCGGGCGGTGTTGTGAAGGAACTGTCGACGGTATTTATCTTCGCAATAGAATTGAGTGTGCTTTTTTGGCCGGAGCCAGAATAGCAGAAGATCGGATTAATGAGAAGTTGGTAGCTATGAAGAAACAGATGTTGGAATTAATTAACTCGATATCTGATTAATATGCAGTCAAGCAAATTGGTAGAAAAGGCTAAGACGTTAGCCGACTCTGTAGAAACATGGGCCGACCTGTCTAATGCTCTATTTGATCCGGTTCATGGTCTAATCACAACTACTTATCAGACCAAAGAGGAGCGATCTGCTTTTCGCTCAACCGAGGAATACCAATTTATCAGGCAGTTGCTCAATAATACTATAGATAGAACCGGATTAATCGAAGGCGCTACGCCCAGAGTCTATAAATGAGACTAAGAACAGCTATCAAAATACAACGATTCTATGAAGAGCCAATAGATCGCAAAGGGCGTATTCGACGTAAAGGAATACGCTTGCCATATAACGCCAGTCAATACGAAAAATCACGCACCATATGTAAGCGTCATTGGATGGATCATCGAGTTCCTTATATTCCGTCCGACGATGAACTTAATGATCGTGCAGAAATGCAGATGTGTATATTTGCCGATGCTTTCATTAAAGATGAAGATGAGCGAGATGCTTTCAAAGAAATGGCATTATTAGAATTATCTAAATGTTCTAGCTGACATGGATGACCGTCCTCTGCACAATCCGCGCCCAGGAGACATAGTAGAAGCTATGGTTAATGGGCAGCATGTGGTTTGTCTGGTCACCATGGTTATCGCGGAAAATATTGAGTCTATAACGTACGACATGTTTACAGACGGAAGACTATCTCCTCATCGCAAAACTTCTATCTTCTGTTGGCAAGAATGGTGTCGTACTCACAATGCCACTGTCAAACACAATTAATTGGGTGAATATTTCGTGCTATAAATGTGAAGTGGCTCCAAGAAAGATTTGCGATCTATATCGTACAGGTCCAATTGTTGAATCCATAGATAGCCAAAGTAATAGCGATGGAAAATAGATTCCTAGTTATCGTGGTTGCTGGTGATAGTCAGGCTTCGCGATTTATGCAAGATGCCGATGTATTCGAGCATTTTAAAGTGCTCGCAAACATCTATGAGATTGGTGTCGTACTGAAGCCAGGCGTCACAAAAACTGATGCGTTGAGTGAGATACGAGCCCTATTAGAGCAAAAAGGGCAGAGAGTAGTCGCTATTTTTATGCCCAATGAGTCTGATGGTGCTTGGCGCGACAAAAGCGTTAAGGTAGTGAGCGACGGCCATAAATGGTTCATGCTCGAAAAATTTCTAGAAACAGCCGGTTTTATTGAGGAGCAAGCCGATGCAATTCGTGCTTGATGACGGTGGCAGAGCCGCAGCTGGATTCAAAGGACATACGGGTGATTGTGTAGTTAGGGCCGTTGCTATAGTATCTGGAAAGCCATACTGTGAAGTGTATGATGCTTTGTCAGAAGGTTGCCGCACTCAACGATTGACCAAGAGAACAAAGAGAAGGAGGTCCAGCGCCCGTGACGGTGTAGATACGAAGCGTAAATGGTTCAAAGACTATATGGCCAATCTTGGTTTTAAGTGGCATCCAACAATGCAAATCAGATATGGCTGCCGTGTTCATATGCATGCTGACGAACTGCCAAAAGGCAGACTTGTTGTTGCAGTATCTAAACATTTTGTTGCTGTGATTGATGGCGTAATACACGATACGCACAATCCTTCGCGCGACGGTACGCGATGCGTTTATGGATACTACAAACTGGAGCAGTAATGGAGCAAAAGGAAAGCCAAGTAAGATTCACACTTGAGCAACTTGCAAAAGCCAGTGAATATAAAGCGCCGCTTATCTGTGTTTCTGTTCAATACCCAGACGGTGATTTATATGATTTGAGCAACAACACAGCAATCCCTCCTCACTCAAAGCGTGTCGAAATCGCTGGTACAGTACCAGCGTCCATAGCAGCTGAGTTATTAGAGTGGATCACCGTGAATGCTAATATTTTCCACGGCTTCACACAGGAAATCATTGGCGGCGAGAGGCATAAAGGAATCAAAAGAATTACAGTTCCAGCTATGGCGACATGTGATGGCCTGTTAGCTCGACTTGAAAACAATACTGACGATTTTGCAGCCAAAGAATCAGCAATTGAATTGCTTTCGTTAGACCCTGTGTTGTCGCTGCGCGGATTGCAATTGATGTTTCAGTTAATTTCAGAAGGGTACTTGATTATTAAATTAGAGGAGGATAAGAAGTGCGAGAACGAAATGCAGTAAGCTATACACGTGAACAACGACAAATAGCCAAAGAAGAGGGTCTAGAGCTTATTTGCGCATCATCTATGGGTGTTGAATTTAGTGGTCCAGTACCGGAAGAGATAGCACGGGAATTTTTGGAATGGATGACTGATCATCTCCTCGCCCGTAAATGGACAAGGCGACGTCAAGCATAATTTTATTCAACTCATTTTTCGAGATAGATCGCTGTCCAACAGTGTTATTGTGTTCCCATTTTATCTTGTTAAGGTATTCTATCGCCTTATCTATCAACGACCCATCGTGGAGTCTAATATAATAGTGGGCAGTAACTGATTGTGATAAATCTCGTGATGCCCGGCCAGCACGCATTCCGACACGGCGAACACAAAAATGGGCGTCATCACGTTTCACATAAGAAAATCCAGCCGGTGTATATTGTGTTGGGATCTTTCTGGGGCAACCCTTGTTTTCCCACACTTGGAAAACGACAGGGATTTTTTGAATCTCTCCACCAAGCAACGCATTTTCTAATGGTATATCTATTTGTTGTGCCAAATGATATCCATTGGGGATTCTAGCTTGTACGCTGTCCTTCTTATATGACAGCGGCAGGATAAATGCTATTGTGTCAGCTATTTCTGAGCATTTTCTTATAAAAGCCAAAGCCAGCGATCCATTGGTACCAAACGGTGGGTTGCCAATGCACAATACATTCTTCCTATCTATTTCTGTTTGATACCCTTCTTTTAGAAAATCGCGCTTTTCTATTGAGGGATGCTTTGGATCTATATCAAAAGCAATACAATTATCTATCTGTCTTGAAAAAGACCCATTACCGGCAGATGGCTCTATTATTAATTCGAATTTAGATAAATTAATACTATCGATTAATAATTTTGCTATCTCAGGGATAGTAAAGAATACGCATTGTTTGCTTTTTCTAATGTGAGTGCCCATCGCATCGCTGCAAAAAATCACTAGGAAGTAAAGTGCTCTCTAAAGAACGCTGATTGAAAATGAGTCTACCACCATATTTAAAACCCAGATCACTCCAGTCTGTGTCATTTAATACATCACATGCTTTTTGTAAATTCATCTGTATGATAGGAAAAATACCTAAAACAGATCCATCAAAATTCTTGCATTGATGGATGAAGAATGGCTTATCGCATCTTGTTTTACAATTGACATATATTCTGCCAGCATCGTTAGTGCATAAACGTCTTCCCCACTTATACCAGTTGCTTTCGTTGAATTTCTTGATTCGTCTTTTTATTAGTTCATCTTTGTGATTCAACAAATATTCGTCGTAGTGATCATAATAAACTCTTCGTGTCTGCCCAGTCTTCACAGTGGTTGAACAAACAATATCTAAATTCCCTCTTTCATTGACAAATATATCGTCAGCTCCACTTACTGCTCCGACTTTAACATAAAATAGCTGCGAAAATGGTACACTATACTCTCCAGACACAAACATCAATTGGCCTCTGGTATTCACAAGTTTCTTTGGAGTACCATTAACTATCGTTTTCTTGGGACCATTGTATCCTTTCTCGAATCGCCAAACCACCAAATTATGGGCGGTCGGTGTCCCTTTAAACAAGTTATCTTCTCCATATTCAAACCAGTATGTTATGCTGCCGTCGCCATAGAGCATATTATTGATTGGTATAGCGAATGTATGTTTTATAAAGTCACGCGGCGTAATAAAGATCAACTCGCCACCGTCATTTAAATGCGCTAGACATTTAGCAATGAAATGAATATATAAATTAGTCTTAAATGGAAACTTTTTCGCCAAAATCGATCGCGTCTCTGGTTGAATATTCTTTCCAGCTACATACGGCGGATTGCCGATAATAGTATCAAATTTATTGGCAATAGGATATTCAAAGAAGTCGATATTCAAACAACCGGCGGGGCAATGTTGCCGATCTATTTCAATTCCCACAGCACCATCTTCATAGCAAATGTGTTGCCAAAACGCACCGCCACCAGCACTCGGTTCTAGTATAGCCCCATAGTTCTTTCGCAATTGTAGCATGTCAGCTACAATTGACTGAGGAGTAAAGACTTGTCCAAGATGCTCTGTGTTCATTTGCTGTCAATTCTATATAGCCATATCACAACCATCACCTATTTATTCTGTGCATTTGTTATCAAATAGAACTTGCTCGATGGTCTCAGACATGAATATCCATTCATGAGGAAGCAACAGGCGTTCGCTTTTGTCACTTTTCACAGACACGGCAAGCTCACCATCTTGTTTGCAAATCTTGACTAAAAACTTCCCGGTTATGCCGTCTGCTTTTAAAAAAGATCTTTTGCATTCGGCAAATGATTCATGACCTTTTTCGTCTTTGAGAGTCAAAAACGCCATACCCTTCCAAATAGTATTAATGTGCCCTCGCAGTACCAAAATCTTCGTCTTCAATTCGTCCATTTGTTCTCCAATTACGCAAAATTTGGTGTAATTAAGTGAGAGTATTTAGAAAAATATACGATGGTTTGTGTTGTTATTGGTAAATAACGATGTGAGGGGATTATGTGCAATTTTCTGTTGTGGTTTAAACGCAAGCATCGACGTCCCCGCCATCGTAATTGGGCCGAAAGCTTTCGGTGGCGTCTCGGTCCCATAGAAACCTCACCGAATCTAGGAGAACCCATAATGTTGGTTTTGAAAGACACCCAGAGGGTTACCGTTAGCGTCACTCCAGTTGATGCGAAAGGTAATCCGGCGCAAGTCGACGGAGCACCTGTGTGGTCAGTAGTTGGTCCGGAAGTTGTCACTCTCGAAGTGTCAGAAGACGGTCTAACATGTGTGGTCAGTACCATTGGTACTCTCGGCACTACTCAAATCACAGTCACAGCTGACGCGGACGTCGGCGAAGGCATTCAAACAATCTCTGGCCTACTGGATATCGAAGTCGTCGGCGGCATGGCTGTAAGCCTCAATGTCACTGCTGGCGTCCCCGAAGAGATTCCTGCCGAGACCGAGCCGGAAGTGGCCGAGCCGACTGAGCCGGAAACAA
>Ga0172381_10002347_pt1 | contig 20940 bp, 21 predicted proteins | sample Leawel6488metaG_FD_119754 | JGI IMG/M metagenome (GOLD analysis project Ga0172381, IMG submission 119754) | Leachate microbial communities from a municipal landfill in Southern Ontario, Canada - Leachate well 64-88 metaG | ecosystem: Engineered > Solid waste > Landfill > Unclassified | place...
CCTCGGTGCGGTCCGCGTCTGGAGCTAACCTCATGTCACTCGCCACACCACGAGCCCCAATTGGGGCTCTTTTTTTACTCGAGATTTTGTTTTTGATATTGCAGTCCACGAAATATTAAGTAAGACAGTTGTTACAAGTTAGCCAGATAATCTGAAAATATCACTCTGGCTTGACTTTTTGAAGAATTTATGGTATTATGAGAGGTTCCCAAAATATGGGAACATTTTATTTTAAAATATGAATAGAAAAACACAGACAATTATATGGATAGCGATAGCTGCAATGACTTTTATGATAAAGCCAACGCAAGCTGCTACCTATTATCAATCGGATAAAAATAATACACTAAAAATTGAGAGTGTCGCATTTTCTATGGTCAATACCACTGATACTAAAGTTGTAATTAGAGTTGGCGAAAGCCAATTTACCCAAAAACAGAAACAAGAAGCTTCAAAAAATACTGCAAAGAATTTGATTTCAACACCAGTTGTTTCCAGTATGAAATATTCAATTGAGCAATTAAGATCATTTTACGATGAAGTGGGTAGTTTATATGGTTTAGATCCAAGACTTATTGAAGCAGTTCATCAAGTTGAAACCGGAAAAAGTTGTGATTGTAAGAAAAGTTACGCTGGAGCAATTGGTCCAATGCAATTTTTACGTTCAACATTTGTCCATTATAGTGATGGCAACATTTGTGATGCCAGAGATGCTATTTTTGCTGGTGCAAACCTTTTATCACAAAACGGCGCTGCGCAAGGTGATATTAAAAGTGCTTTATTTAGCTACAATCATTCAAACACTTACGTCAATAAGGTTATTGACGTTATGAATAGCATTGTCCGTTAATAGAAATTTATCTCTGATTCTGGCGGAACTATTTCGTACCAAAAACTCCCTCTGTTAAATTCGATCTCCGCACCAGCTTCATCATAAAATTTTGTTCTATCAGTTAACGATGCTTTTTTCCAGGTCGCTTTTATTGCCTTTCCGTCCATCAAAACTGTTGCGTCCCCACTTCCCATGGTTTTGAATATCCAGTTTTGCGAACCATAGCTACCTGTTGGGTCAAGCGTTCTTGCAACAGTTTGAATAATTATATTTTTTGCTGTTAACTGTTTTGATGTTGTTCTGTCTTTATGTTCTTGACCACCCATAAACCTAAGATATTCGTTTTTCGAACTATCATATGACCATTTGACTGCATAAGAGATATTATTCGAAAAGTCGATTTCGACATTTTTTGGTAGCTCAAGCGCGGGGGTATCATCTTTAAATGTCATTTTTGTAAAATTTGATGTTGAAATATCAAATTTTTTATTTCTTGCATAATTGTAAAGCTTTTCTGTCGACGAATAAAGAGTATGCTCTGAAGCTACAGATTTACCTTTATTGTCCCTATAAAAATATTTAGCAGAATGATTAAGATCAAGAATGCTGTATTTTGATATATTTGCGAGAGCATCTTCGTTTCCCCCAGCATGAGCAAAGAACGCGTCATATTCTTTAAGCCAATCCATAAAAAATAATCGAGCGCTTCTTATGGGTCCAATTTCAGAAACATCTCTCGGCGCAAAAATCGCCATAAATCTAGTTATTCCACCCTCGGTTATAGCTTCATAAACAATACTTGCACCCGATAGCCCCGACTGCGGTCGGGCATCGGGATGATTTTCAATCATAACGGCCAACGGATGACGGGTTGATTGCTCCTTGGTTGCATACCCTAATCCATCAAGTGGCGATTCGTAAGTTACGGCTGTTACCGTTTCGCCTGCTTCGTTTATCGCTGTATTTGTTGGACTTTTTTTAAGTAGTTTTGCGGCTACAACGCCTGCCACAATAAATATTGCTACCGATATTAATATTGCTGCAATTATTTTATTTTTTTTAGTTTTAATCGGTTTAGACTTTAATTCTTCCATATCCCCTCTATTTAATTAAATTAAGACCTATATTTTTATCAAAATATCTACTTGCTGCATTATTTGATTTACAATAAAAAAATTCAAATGTTGCTCCAACGATCGCCTTTTCGACATGACCACAAAAAGACCTAAACTCTCTATTGCAGACAACTATGTGCGGATGAATATCCATATTACCTTGCACGTCTTTCGCAACTATTGCCGTGAATGATCCAATCTCCAGCGGACCCTCAATAAATTTTTCTTGATATTTCTTCAATTTCAAATCATATAATTTAACCGTCAAATTTTCTAAAGCCCCCAAACCAACTATAATGCCCGAATCTTTCCTTGACACGAATTTTTTTAGCTCATCAATTAAACTATCACCGTTTTTTAGTCTATATATTTCCATCTTTTATCAATAAAATTTTATGTGTTGATTTTTGACCTTTTATTATTTTAATAGATTTTGCTGATACCTTAAACTCTTTGGATACTATATCTACAAGCTCTTTGTTAGCCATATTATTTTTGGGTTGTGATTTTATTCTAGCATAATATTTATCAGAATTTTTCAGTTTTATTATTTGTGACTTTTTGCTCTCGAGTTTTACCTCTACATTGATTTCCATATTTTTTTAGCTAAATAAATTAGTATATTAATAATCACAAGAGAAAAAATTGTAACGATAATTAGAATTGACATGTTTTTAGATATCACTTCTAATGAAAATATTTTTGATCGAAAAACTATCAAAACGATGAAAAGTAAAATATATGCTAGGGGTACATTCAAAAAATCTTCCTTGCTCGGAAACATTGACAAAAAAATTGAAAAACACATATACAAAAGAATTGCATCTACTAAAAATCCATGTCTTAAATTAAAAAATCCTAGTGCAAAATATAGGAGAAATCCGCCTACCAAAAGTGGTGCCACAGATATTAAAAAATTTTTTATAGTATTTTGTTTTTCGCATGAATATTCGACAAAACCACCGCCAGAATCAAATAATTTGACTTTCCTAACTCTTACTCCAAGTAAAATACAAAAAATAAAATGTGCAAGTTCATGAATAACAACACCTGGATATAAGATAAAAAGGGTTATGGATTTACTGCTAGACATTTGATTGATAAGCCAGTTTTTTAAAACGAAAACTAAAACACACCCGATGCATAATAAAATTATTAAATTATTAGGACTATTTAGATCCGAGAGCAATGACTGCATCGTAGATTCCGGCTATTGTATCAGATTTTTGAATAGTTGCAGTATATTCTTCCGATATAGCCTCTTTTAAACTCTCTGCAAGAGATTCCTTACCAGTTTTATAATAAATAATTGTTTCAGTATAATTTTTTGAAGCGTTATTGACGAGATCAATAGTATATCCTTTAGTTTTCAAAAGATCTGATATTCTTTTACCCTCCCCCGTTATTCCATTACCATTAGCAATTCTGACACTTCCTTCTAATACTGCGGCCTCTTCTGAAATAACTGGGGATGGTGAAACTACAACCATTTCAGATTGTGTTTCGGTCGCTTCCTCTGTCGCTGTAATTGATTCACTGACAGCAGATGTATCGACACTCTCATCGTTATCTCTAAATAATATATAAAGTGATATTGCGACCGCAAGAACTATAGCTACAATCCCTAAAACCAAATAAAAAATTCCCCCACTTTCTTTGGGTTCTTCTATTATTGTTTCAGTTTCTTGCTTGGACTCGAAAATGGGCTCTTTGTCTTCTTTTTCGGCTTGAATTATATCTAATGATTTAGCCATTAAAATTATTATACTAAAAAATTTTCTAATTTAAAACTTTCTAATTACACCCTTTACACGCCCTTGGACTAAGGCTTTTTTTGTATATATCGGTTTATAGTTACTGTTTGCTGGTTGAAGTCGAATACGTCTATTTTCTCTATAAAATCTTTTAAGAGTTACATTATCATGATCCAGTAGAGCAACTACAATATCACCATTCCTTGGATTATTCGTCCTTTCAATTATAACATAATCACCATCCATAATACCGTCTTCGATCATTGAGTCACCAACGACTTTTAAAGCAAAAACGTTTGGTGCCATCATATCACGAGGAATATCAATAGTTTCGCTTGTTCTTATTGCTTCTATTGGCTTACCTGCAGCAATCGATCCAATCAAGGGTATTGTAAAAGTCGCTTCATCCCATGCCGGTGTAAGTTGTAAACTTCTTGCGCAGGAACTGTCTTTTTTAATATAGCCTTTTTGCTCTAGTATATTTATATACTCCGCAACTGTTGCAACAGAAGATAAAGAAAGAGATTTTGCAATCTCGCGATAACTAGGAGCGTATCCGTTTTCCTCTATAAATCTTTTTATATAATTAAAAATCTCGAGCTGTTTTTTTGTGAGTGGTTGACTATTTTGTACCATTTCAAAAAAATAGTACCAAACAAACGCCGAACATGTCAAGTACGTTTAAATACCTACTGATTTCTTTATCTTAGATCTCGCACTTTGAGTTTTAACAAATTTTAGCCAATCAGAACGTGGTCGGGCAGACTTTCTTTTTATTATTTCCACTATATCCCCATTCTCAAGTTTTTTGTCTAGTGGTGCTATTTTACCGTTGATAATTGCACCGCCACAACTACTGCCAAGATCACTATGAACACAGTATGCAAAGTCAACCGGAGTTGCGCCTTTTGGCAAATCTTTAACGTCTCCCATTGGTGTAAAGACAAATATTCTGTCTTGGAATAAATCCATCTTAAATGAGTCTTGAAGTTCTTCAGAGGAATTAATATTTTTCTGTGCATTATAAAATTCATGTATCCATTTTAATTCATCTTTTTTTAAGAATCGATTGTTTTTAGATTTCTTATATAACCAGTGACTCGCTACCCCGAAATTTGCTTTATGATCCATTTCAAAAGTACGGATTTGAAATTCTACAATTTTCCCCTCATCACAAAAAACCGTTGTATGCAAAGATTGATAACCGTTTGGTTTTGGAAGTGCAATATAATCCTTTATTCTGCCAGGCAATGGTCTCCATAAACTATGAATAACTCCAAGCATTCCATAGCATTGCTCGACTGTTTGAACAATAATTCTTATAGCTACAAGATCATAAATTTTAGTAATATTGTTTTCATACCTCTGAAGTTTTTTGTAAAGCGAGTACCACCTTTTTGCTCTAAAGCTTGTTTGGGTATCGATTAAATTTTTTTTAGCAATTTGAGTAACAATCTTTTCAATTTTCTTAAGATACTTTTCTCGAATTTTAATCTCTGGAACAGCTAAAGATTTTAGTTTCTTATACTCAATCGGCATTGCATAGGGAAAAGCCAGATCTTCAATTAAACCCTGCCAGTTTGCAATTCCTAACCTCTGTGCTATCGGAGCAAAAATTTCAATTGATTCCTTCGCTATTCTTTCGCGTTTTGGTTCTGGGAGATATTGCAGAGTCTCAAGATTATGAATTTTATCTGCCAATTTTATCAAGATCACTCTAATGTCTTTTGCCATAGCAACAAGCATTTTACGTAGAGTTTCTGCCTGCCTTTCGTACTCTGTCATCTCTTCAGTCTGAAGCTTTTTTATCGGGAACCAAGATTTTTTTATTCTTATGTGAGAGAGTTTTGTAACAGAATCGACTAATGTAAACACCTCTTGACCAAAATTTTTTTTAATTTCTATTGGTGTAAGATTTGTGTCTTCAAGTGTATCGTGTAAAACTGCTGCAACAATAGTATTTGAATCTAGTTTAAGATCAGTCAAACGTAAAGCGGTATTAAACGGGTGGACAATATAGGGTTCACCCGACATTCTTTTGTGGTTTATGTGAGCATTTTGGGCAATTTTTATAGACTTAACAACTTGTTCAATCCCTTGCTTATCAAGATAACTATTAATTTTTGTTAATAATTTTTTTTCTAAATCACTTGGCGATAAATTCTTTTCCATTATATTTAATTAAAAAATCCTTTTTTTTATTATCAGAAGCGAGTATAGCAGCCGAAATCTTATCTTCGATTTCGGATTCAATAGCCCTTTTGAGCGGTCTTGCTCCATATTGCTTGTTATAGCTAATTTCACAAAGTTCTTTTATAACAGATTTATCATAATGGAACGTAAGTCCTTTGCCAGCCATTTTTTTTGTTAATATATCAAGTTGAATTTTGGCAATTTTTTCCAAATCTGCTTTTTCAAGTGGGTCGAAAACAATTATTTTATCTATTCTATTTAACAATTCGGGTTTAAAAATATCAGCAAGTTTTTCACTTACAAATTCTTTAATATTTTCGTTAGCTTTCTCCGGTTCACCAAGTGAAAATCCGATTCTTGAAATTTTTTCATATTGCTCAATACCAATATTTGAAGTCATAATAACGATTGTATTTTTAAAATCTATTTCTCTTCCTTTCGCATCTGTTAAATGACCCTCGTCTAAAATTTGCAGAAGGATATTGAAAACTTCTGGGTGAGCTTTCTCTATTTCGTCAAACAAAACAACACTGTAAGGATTTTTCCTAACGGCTTCTGTCAAACGACCCGCGTCTTCATATCCAACATACCCCGGGGGAGCTCCAGTTAATCTCGAAAGTGTATGTTTTTCAACAAATTCGCTTAAATCGATTTTTATTAATGCATTTTCTCTCATAAATACGTGTCTAGCTAAAATCTTAGCTAATTCTGTTTTCCCCACACCACTTGGTCCCATAAAAACAAACGATCCTATTGGTCTTTCGTCTTCGCTGATTCCGGCTCGTTTTCTCCTTAACGCTCTAGCAATTTCACTCACGGCTTCTTTTTGACCTATAATGTGTTGCGAAAGAATATTCTCAATCTGTAAAAATCTTTTCGATTCATCAGCATTGAGTTCGTCAACTGGAATTTTTGTTATCTTGTTTACCAAGCTTGCAATATCGGATCTCTCTACAGTAGATTTCGATCTATTCGAACGGACTTCTTCTAATGACTTTGACAGCTTTGTTCTAATCCTTGTTTCCTGATCTCTTGCTTTAGCGGCCTGTTCAAATTTCTCTTGCAAAATCAAATCTTCTTTTATTTTTGTAATTGCCAAAAGTTTCTGTCTATTTTCTTCAATCTGTGTATTCATATCACTTGTTTTTTGCGATGCTACAAGCGCTGCGCTTGCTTCGTCTATAAGGTCGATTGCCTTGTCTGGCAAAAATCTGTCCCTAATATATTTTGAAGACATTTCTGCCGCTGCTCGGATTGCATCATCAGTAATTTCAAGATTATGATGCTTTTCGTAATTTGATTTTATTCCCTTTAAAATTTCAATTGTTTCCTCTACCGTTGGTTCTCCAACTTGAATCGGTTGAAGTCTTCTTTCAAGAGCTTGATCTTTTTCAATATATTTTCGATATTCCTCAAAGGTAGTTGCACCAATCAATCTTATCTCACCCCTAGAAAGCGCCGGTTTTAAAATATTTGCAGCATCCATTGATCCTTCGGCACTACCAGCGCCAACAATCATGTGGATCTCGTCAATAAATAAGATAACATCTTTCTCATCTACAGATTCTTGAATAATCTTTTTAAGTCGATCTTCAAATTGTCCTCGATACATTGTTCCGGCAACAAGTAAGCTTAAATCCAACTGAATGATCCTTTTATTGGCTAAACTTTCGGGTACTTGGGATTGGGCAATTTTTTGCGCTATCCCTTCAACAATCGCGGTTTTACCGACACCCGGATCACCAACAAAAATCGGATTGTTTTTTCCTCGACGCAGAAGTATCTGAATCGCCCTCGAAACCTCATCCAAACGCCCTATGACTGGATCAAACTTTTTTTGTTTAGCTTTTTTAACCATATCTATACCAAAATATTCCAAGGCCTTTTTCTTCTGAACACCTTGGGGCAATCTTATTGCATTGGCTTGTTCGCCTATATCAAAAGGCGCACCTACAGGTTCGTTAAACTCATTTTGTAATGGTGGCTGAGGAACGGGAGGAAAGCTCTGGTTTGAGACCATTTCGTTCATTTCAGCAAGATCAGTGAAAATAGAAATAATCTGATTTTTTATTTGTTCTGGATTTATTCCAACATGCTCGATACATTTATATGAACCAAATTTTTTATCCGATAGAACAGATATTAATAAATGCTCAGTATCTACATTGAAATGTTTAAATTTTGCAGATACCTTGAAAGCTTGCTTAACTACTTCTTTTGCGTTTTCACTGATTGCTGACCCATGAATAAATTTTGAGCCACTTTTTTGGTCTCTCAGACTAAGTACAAGTCTCACTTGATCATATGTCACAGAATATTCGCGCAGTATGTCATGTGACAGTGTGCCGGGCACTTGAATTAAAGCCAGCAAAATGTATTCAGTTGTAATAGGTCTGTTATCCACCTTGGCAATCTTTTGAGATTCTTCTAATACAATTTTTGCATTGGGTGTAAATTTATCTAGAATGTCTTTTTCATCCATCATTTTCGACATATTTAGTCGATAACTTTTTTAACTTTCTTTTTTTGATTTTTTAGCTTTTTGCTTTTTCTCTGTCGATTTTTCCTCTATCTGCTGTTTGGCAATATCAACCCGATCTTCCGCATCTTTTACCTGCGTTTTATGTTTTTCATCTTCTTCTGGTTTTATATCTTTTACAATATCCAATATCCATCCGCTTAATTTACTAGCAAGTCGAACATTTTGCCCGTTTCTACCAATCGCCAAGGAAAGCTGGTCCTCGCTAACCCATATTTTGGCAGATTTCTCTTTTTCATTAAACACAATTTTGTCGATTTTAGCTGGCGAGAGAGCGTTTGTAATAAATTGCTCCATATCGTCGTCTTGAAGAATAATATCAATTTTTTCATTTGGTAGCTCTGTTAAGATAGATTGGATCCTCGTTCCCCTTTGTCCAACAACCGAACCAACAGGATCAAGGTTTTCGTCGTTTGTTTTAACAGCAACCTTTGTCCTCGATCCCGGTTCTCTAGCGATATTAGTTATTTCAATTGATTCAGATTCTATCTCTGGCACTTCTTGAGCGAACAAACCCTTGATAAAATCAACGCTAGATCTCGAAACCAAAATCCTTGGACCTCTATTAGTTTCCTCGACCTCGCTCACCCATACCTTTATTCTTTGCCCAGTGTAATAGCGCTCGCCAGGAATTTGATCTATTGGCGTCATTATTCCATTAATTTTGCCTAGATCAACAATAACTGTTGGACCCTCTATTCTTTGAACGACAGCATTCGCAATTTTATTTTCTTTACCCTTAAACTCTTCATAAAGCATCTCTCTTTCTGCCTCACGAATTTTTTGAATTATGACCTGTTTCGCTGTTTGAGCTGCTACTCTACCAAAATCTGATTTGACCTCTAACGGTTCAAGAATTTCATCACCAGGCTTAGCGTCCTTTTTAGTTTTTTTTGCCTGTTCTAAAGTTAATTGGGCTTCCGGATTCACGATTTCTTCACCGTCTTCAGTAACAACAAACACACGCCACACTTTCATTTGGTTTGTAGTAGTATCAAGATTAACCTTGATCGCCTGACCTGGACGACCATAATCCTTCCTGTATGCAGCCGCCAAAGCTGATTCAACTGCTGATATCACAATTTCTTCTGAAAGATTTTTTTCGTCCGCTAGCTGTTTTATTGCCGAGAGAAACTCTTTTATTTCCACATTTACTCCTTAATTGTTACAAATTAAAGCGGCATTAGCCGCTTCTAAGATAGTGTAACTTAATGACCCAAAATTGTCAATGTCTATGCGAACTTAATAACACCCTGAGGGGAAAAATAATTAACGCTGAAAAAATTCTTTTATACCTTGATGGCTGTATAGCAAATCTAAAAAGCCATTCCAAACCTATCATTCTCATAATTTTTGGTGCTCTTGGGATTGTTTTAGATATAAAATCTAGTGTTCCACCCAAGCCCACAAAAACAGAAGAATCCAAATGCTGATAATTTGAGTCTATCCATAATTCTTGTTTTGGCGCGCCAAGACAAACAAAAATTATATCCGGTTTGGTATTATTGATTCTCCCGACCAGATTTGGCTCAAATTGCGGATTTATTTTAACTCCATCAATATAACCAGCAATCTTTAAATTCGGAAAAAGTTTTTTTAATTCAATTGAGGATTTCCTGCCAATACCGCTATTACCGCCTAAAAGAAAAATTGATTTTGACATCTCCTGTGATAGCTCGCAAATATTAAGCGCTAAATCAACGCCTTTTATCACCTCTGTTTTTGTTTTATTTCTTCTTAATACCCATGCCACACCAGCACTATCGGGGATTTTTAGCTCAAATGAATTTAATATATTTGAGTATTTTTTGTCCTCAAAAGCAATATTTGAAATTTCATTATTTATTGTAGCAACTCTAGTTTTTTTACCACTTCCAAGTGCTGATCTTAAAACAGACAAGACCTGCGTTTTTGAGAAACAATTAAGTGATAAAGACAAAACTTTGTTATTGTTCATCGAATTTGCGCCCTGTAAAACTTGCCGGAATCTTCAAAAATAGCTGATTTACCTGAATTTACAAAAACCACCGGTCCATAAGAATTTTTTTTAAAAATATTTGTAATATTTGTGCCGTCAATATTCATAATTTTAAGCCAACCATCCTGTGTAAATACCAAATACCTTTTGTCAAAATACCAACACAAACCATTAATTTCTGAACCAAACCTTGTTACAAAAATATCATTTTGGTAAATTTCACCATTAGACGAAGTCAAAGCGTCCGTCTCTGAAATTTTGGCAAGTGATTCAGCCGTGCCACCTAAAGGAAATTCTTCAACGATCGGATTTTCCAAAAACAGTATCGGATCATCAATTTTTTGGGCTCTCCCTGCAGCAATACTTATCTCTTTCATCCATGAATGATAACCTATTTTTTTGATATCTATTTTATACCGACCAGGTGGTAAACCCCTCTTTACGACTTTACCCGTACCTTCAAAAATATCATTTATATAAATATCTGTACCTACAGTCACAGGGTTTATATCGATTGTAATAGTTTGTGAAACTTTTTTGTTTATTAAGTCAATCCGATAACCAGACGCATACACAACTATAATAATTGATGCACAAACAAATAAAGTCGCTAATAAGATATAATTTATGATTCTTAAAAACATTTTTTATTGCTAAATGATATTATTCAAGATAGATTATACAATTATGGAGGATATATGGCTAGGTTTAAAATAGTCGGCGCAACACCGCTTGTTGGAAATGTCAAAATAAGTGGTGCTAAAAATGAGGCACTTAAAGCTGTCGCTTTGTCATTAAATATCAAAAACAAACTTAAGATCACAAATGCTCCGCAGATATTGGACGTTGTAAATCAAGGTAAAATATTAAAATCAACCGGGTCAATAATCAATATTTGTAACAATAATGAAATTATTATAGATACTACTTACGCAAATAATTTTGATTTAACAGACACGATTGCTGGAAAATTACGCGCGTCGATTGTGTTTGCCGGTCCTCTTTTGGCTAGATTTAAGTCTGTCAAATTACCATATCCTGGTGGATGCCTGATTGGATGCAGGTCAATAGATACACACCTGGACGCTTTTAGGCAAATAGGTGCTAAAATATCGGAACATAAAAGAATATTCTCAATAAATATTGATGAATTTCACGACTCAAATATTATTCTAAAAGAAAAAAGCGTGACAGCGACTGAAAATATTGTGATGTTTGCTTCGGCTATTGCGGTTAAAACAAAAATAGATAATTGTGCTATTGAGCCAGAAATTATTCATCTTCTTTTAAATCTACAAAAAGCCGGAGCTCAAATAGATGGTATCGGTACCAGAACACTTATTATCAAGGGTTCTCAAAATTTGAAATTGAAGACCTATGAAATAATCACAGACAGAATTGAGGCTGGCACATTTGTTTGTGCTATGATTTCTTCCGGCGGTGAAGGCGAAGTTTCACCCTATCCGGCCGATCAACTTGAATCATTTACTCGACTAATCAAATCAACTGGAGCGAATTTTGATATTATAGACAACAAAGCAATTATTAAACAATCTCGTTTTCCACTAAAACCGTTTTCACTTAAAACAGGACCATTTCCGGAATTTCCTACTGATTTACAGTCACCAATGTCACTTTTAGCTCTTCGAGCAAAAGGTGTGTCACTATTTGTAGAGACTATGTTTGAAAACAGACTTTCATATTTAGAGATTTTGCGAAAAATGGGAGCTAGTATAAAAATTATCGATAGACAAACAGCAGAAATAAATGGACCGTGTAAACTTAGATCTGCAAATATTGAATCTCTAGATCTTCGTTCTGGAATAACACTTCTTTTGGCTGCAACTATGAGCGAGGGCGAGACATTTATAGAAAAAGCTGAAATTATTGATCGAGGATATGAAAAAATTGACGAAAAATTAAAACTTCTTGGCGCAAATATTGAAAGGATTAACTCGTGAGCAAAAGAATAGGAATTGATCTTGGTACATCAAATGTACGTTTTTATGTGTCAGCTAGAGGTATTATTATTGATGAACCTAACGTCGTTGCTCTTTCCGCTACTTCACAAAAAGTATTGGCAGTAGGTGAAGAAGCAAAACAAATGATAGGCCGTACACCAGAATCAATCATAGCATCTTACCCGTTAAATGGTGGAGTGATTGCAAGCTACAAGACGACAAAACAGATGCTCCAAATGTATTTAAATAAAATCCTAGGTCGAGTAAGACTTTTAAAGCCAGATATTGTAATAAATGTGCCAGTAGGTGCTACTTCGACTGAAAGAAAAGCGGTATTTGATGCCGCTGAATCTATTGGAGCTAGAAAGGTTTATTTATCTAGATCGCCTCTGTCAGCAGCCATTGGCGCAGGAATAGACATTATATCAAATACAGGAAATATGGTGATTGATATAGGCGGAGGAAAAACAGAAGTAGCTGTAATCTCTCTGGGCGATATTGTCTGCTCTTCATCAGTGCGATATGGTGGTGAAAAGATTGACGAAGCAATTATTTCACATATAAGAAAAAAATATAATCTTATTTTGGGCAACCAAACAGCTGAAGCGGTTAAAAAATCAATTGGGTCAGCAATGGCCGCCAAGAAAGAGTTAAAAGAAGAGGTATCGGGAAGTAATACAATTTCGGGACTTCCAGAGAGTATAATGATTACAGGCAGTGATATTGTAACCGCCATAAAACCAGTTCTAAACGAAATAATATTAGCTGTAAAACAGGTTTTACAAAAAACTCCCCCTGAATTATCAAGCGATGTTATGGATAAAGGAATAATAATGTGCGGTGGAGGATCAAAGCTACGCTACTTTGATGAACTTTTAACAAAAATTAGTGGTGTTCCGTGTCAGGTTGCAGAAGAGCCTGATCTTTGTACAATAAAAGGAACAGGCATAATAATTGAAAATTTCGATAATTTTATGGATTCTTTAATATGGAAAAACAAATAATTGGTATTGATGCCTCAAGAAGCAATTCAAAGCAGAAAACAGGTACAGAATACTACTCCTATGAATTAATAAAAAATATTATCAAGTTTGATGAATTTAATTTCCGACTCTATTCCAAAGAGCCATTAACTTATCTTGATAAGAAGTCAAATGTCGAAAATCGCGTGATGAGATTTCCTAGATTGTGGAGCCAGGTAAGATTATCTGCAGAGATTTATCAAAACCCTCCAGCTGTTTTGTTTGAACCGGCCCACACCATACCGCTTTATCACGGTAAAAAAACTGTGATTACATTACATGATGTAGGATTTAAATATTTTCCTGAATTATATACTCCGCTTGAAAGAATATACCATAATTACTGTATGGATTTTTCTGTTCGACATGCTACAAAAATAATAGCGATATCAAATTCTACAAAAAACGATCTTATTAAGCTTTATGGAGCGCAAAAAGAAAAAATTTCTGTCATATATCACGGATTTGATAATCAAAGATTTTTTATATCAAAAACAAAACCTTCCGAAGAAATAAAATCATTGCAGCCATACATTTTTTTCATTGGTAGAATAGAGGCAAAAAAGAATATAAAAAATCTTGTAAAAGCGTTTGGTAGGTTGAAACAAAATATCAAAATTAAAGAAAAACTTGTTTTGGCAGGAAGGTCAGGATATCAATATGAGGAGATAAAAAAAGAAATTAAGTTATTACCTAATCAAATTCAACAAGATGTTATTGAGCTTGGTTACGTTGAGGACGAAAAGGTAGGCGAACTAACAAGACACGCCAGTCTGTTCGCATTTCCTAGTAGATTCGAAGGGTTTGGTATGCCACTTGTCGAAACTATGGCTTGCGGTGTACCAATAGTAGCATCAAATACAACTTCTATTCCGGAAATAGTCGATAATGCTGCTTTAATGTGTGATCCCGATGATATAGAAGGCTTCGCAAAAAACATGTCACTGGTAATCCAAAACGAAAATATTAAAGACGATTTAGTAAAAAAAGGACTCAAAAGATCAGATAAATTCAGTTGGGAAAAATGCGCTAGAGAAACTCTTTCGGTTATTGAGTCTGTTATAGATAATTAAATATCGACTTTGAGAAGTTTTGCTTGAATTACAAGCCGATTAAGACTTGTACCCACCGGCCAGCATGTCATCAAAGTTAGTATTTCTTCATTTGTATTATCTATAACCTCAACATTTTTAGGACTAATTACTTTTTGATCGACGACCTCGTAAGTATATTTTTTTGATTTATAGTATATAAATATTTGGTCCCCCCTTATCAACTTATCTAAAAGAGCAAAAACAGAGTTATATTGACTGTTTACCCAGCTATAGTTAGAAGAGTGACCAACAATAAAAATATTTCCTCCCTCGCCGGGAAGACCGGTGTTTTTGTAATGAACAACACCATCTTTCAATTTTTCAATAATTGATTCGTCTTCAACATTCCACATTATCGGAGAATTTAAGCTTATTTTATCAATCGATAAAATATTGTTTTTCGTTGTATCGCTGTTAAATGACGGTACACTACTTGGGAGATTCAAACCATCGGGCGTTGTTGTTGTAATCGAGCGATCAGCGGGTTCAATTTTTTCTTGAGGCACTCTTTGGTTGAGATAGTCAGTGTAATACAGCCAAAAAAATTGTTTTGTAAAAGCAGAATAATTTATTGCAAGATAAAGACAAAAAATCAAAACACCCACCACAGCAGAAAATCTAAGAAAAATATCAGCAAAACTATACTTTTTAAAAGTTTTTCTTTCAACGTCAGACTTGGGGGTAGATATAATTTTACGACGAATTTTTTTAAGAGCTATTTCGTCGTTTTTTGTAACTACTTTTTTAATTTTGACATTCGGCTCAAAATCAAACTTGTCAGACGGTTCATCAAGTCTGAAATCATTAGAACTAAAAATTTTTTCTAAATCGTTCTCTGTTATTTTCACGGTTTATATTTTTTCAAAATATAATCAAGCGCTTGTAACTTATTCATCTTGTTGTCGATAATCATATCATTTGCCTCTTCGAGATATCGGCCAAAATTTTCTCCTTCTTCAAATCCAACAGCAATCAAATCGTCACCTTTTAAAATTTTCCCACTTTTTTTGACAGCCTGCGCTTCCTTTTGTGCCACAAGAGCTTTTTCCCGATCAAGCTCCATCATTTTTACAAGAGTTGTATTTATTGGATAAGTTCCCATACAATCTGCTCTTGCCAATTCTATCAAGCTCGGGAATCTATGATCTAACAAAAAGCCCATCCTTTTATGAGGGCGCATTTTCCCTATATCACCGATACGCATATGGTTTTCAACTAGCCAAACAATGGTTTCAATTTCGAAATTTGGAAATTTTAACCGTTTTAATATCTCTCTTGCCATTTCAGCAGATTTTTGCGCGTGATCGTGAAAAATAATCCTACCACCTTCCCTAATAAGGGTTTGAGGTTTTGCAATGTCGTGTAGTAAAGTCGCCCAACATAAAAAGCCCGCCTCATCTTTTTTAAGAGATTTTAATGCCAAATACGTATGCGTGAAAACGTCTCCTTCGTGATGAAATTCATACGGCTGTGGCACACCTTTTAATATTTCAATCTCGGGCAAAATAACTTTACAGATACCAGATTCCGATAATTCAATAAGCCCAATATGACGTTTTGGAGATGAGAAAATTATATTTAGTTCGTCGCGAATTCTTTCTTTAGCAACAGAATTTATAAGACACGAACTTTTCTTTATTATTTCATAAGTTTCACTTGAATATTGAAATCCTAAAGTTACCTTAAATCTTACTGCCCTCAAGAGGCGTAAGTGATCTTCTTCAATTCTTTCGCGAGCGTCTCCAACAAACCGAATAATATTTTTTTTTGCATCCCTCTCTCCTTCCACAAAATCAATCAAAATATTTTTGACGGGATCAAAAAACATTGCGTTGATCGTAAAATCCCTTCTCTTAGCATCCTCTTCGGGTGATGTAAATTTTATATTATCAGGACGACGATTATCTGAATAACCAGACTCAACTCTAAAGGTAGTAACCTCAAAATTTAATCCTGATGCTATAACAATAATTGTTCCATATTTTTCACCAATACAAACCGTTCTTTTAAATAAATCTTTAACTTGCGACGGTTTAGCGGAAGTAGCGATATCAAAATCTTTGGGCTCTCTAGACAAAATCATATCTCTTACGCAACCTCCCGCAAAATATGCTATAAAACCCTTAGATTGAAGTCGCTTTACGATTTTGATCGCAATTGCTTTTTTGTTAACTTTCATCACGTGATTCAACCTTCATTAGCCCGCGCCACCAACAAGAAGTAAAGTTTTCTTCGTTTTTAATAGTTTCCAAAATTTTACGCGCAGTCTGTGTTTTAAGAGCTTTTTCGACATTTTCGATCCACTCCCAGCACCCACTACAACCACCCTCGTGATAATATTTTGCTTGAATGGCAACTTCGAGCAAATCAGCGTCTTGGCAAACAATCCCCTCCTTGGTCTCTCTTGATCTTTTCTCACCTAAAAATAATTTTATTTTCTCCGATAAATTCTCGGGGAGGTTAGCGAATTGTTCTTGTTCTATCTTTGTCTCAATGTTTTTTGTGTCCAAATATCTAGACGAGACTTTGTGTAAATCACCCAATCTGGTTTCGAGCGAATCGTGAAATATCATAATTGCAGCGCATTTGTATGAATCCGCTCCTTCGAAGTAAGCTAAAACAAAGGCAATTTGTGCCGCTAACAATGAATGCTCCGCCACACTATCAGGAAATTGTACACCAGCTAACCTAACGCCTTCGTGTTTAACACGCTTTAGCATTTGCATTTCCGATATAAATTTTTTTATATCTCCAGTATCTTCCATTTTCCTCCTCTAATATTTTAATTTACCAAAAATAAAGACAATTAACCAATAAAAACTCTGAAATAGAAGAAAAAGAAAACCTAGATATTGGTTAATAGCTAGCTTACAAAAGTTAAAGCAAAACCCTTTTTATTAGCTCGACCGGTTCGCCCGATTCTATGTACATAATCATCATAAGTTTGAGGAATAGTGTAATTAATAACATGCGTCACGTTATCTATGTCGAGACCTCTTGCAGCAACATCTGTAGCAACCAATATTTGGACATGGTTTTCTTTAAACTTCGCCAAAGCTTTTTGACGCTGCGATTGTCGCTTATCGCCATGAATTGAATCAGCCTTGAATCCATCTTTTAGAAGATTCTCTGTTAGTTTCTCAACTTCTCGCTTAGTCTCAGAAAATATTAAAACTTTTTCAAGTCCGTCTGATGTGAGCAAATCCTTTAATTTATCGAATTTTTGATTTTCGCCAACGCGAACAATATCCTGATCAACATTTTTTGCAGTATTTCCGGTAGAAACTTTTATTGCTACAGGATCTTTTAAAAATTGGTTAACAAGTAATTTGATTTTTTCTGGTAAGGTCGCTGAAAAAAACAAAGACTGACGGTTTTGCGGAAGTTCACTCAAAATTCTTTTAATTTCGTCAACAAAACCCATATCAAGCATTCGATCAATTTCGTCTAGAACAACAAAATTAAATGAACCAAAATTAATCTCGCCGCGCTCTTTTAGATCCTTTAATCTACCCGGTGTCCCAATTACAAAGTTAAACCTCTTGCGCAAATAACTGATTTGACGATATATTGACATTCCGCCGACACAAACAGCCGAGTATAATCCCATTTGGTATGAAAATTTTCTAAACTCTTCATTAATTTGCTGCGCCAACTCACGTGTTGGAGAAATTATCAGAACTTTTTTTGACTTGTCGATAAAACATTTTTCAATCAATGGTAGTAAAAAAGCAGCTGTTTTACCCGTACCAGTATTTGCTAAACCAATCAAATCTTTTCCATTTAAAATGTGAGGGATTGATTGATCTTGAATTGGAGTAGGCACACAATAATTTCGATTATTTAAATTTTGTTTAAGCTGTAGGCAAAAACCGAAGTCATCAAACGAATTTTGAATCTCAATTTCATCGGCTATAATATCGCTAGCTTTTTTAATAAACCTTGATTCATCAATTCTTTCACCACGCATTTTAGTAAGTTTTGTTTTTCTAGAAAACTTACTATATCTATTCGGGCTTGAAAACCCCCTGCTTGAACGAACAAAATTATTATTGCTATAATTTTTCGATCTAAAACTGGTATACATTTAATTCCCTATGTTTACTGACACTTAAACTAATATTTCGATATAGTTCTGTAGAACATCGAAATATATTTCGGGAATCTATAGAACACCTGTCGAAGTGTTAATAATATCACAAATTGACACTAAAGTCAAGCTCTTGCCCCCGCTACTAACATATTGGACTTTTGAGAATTAATAAAATTATTCACGTAATACAAAGCGGTAAAAGTTTATCGATTAATAGATGTGACTTCTCACAATTGTAGCAAGGCATATATTTATTTGAGTTTTAATACAAGAAACCTTCTCCCGCAAATAGATATATTATTTTGTTTTTAGATGGTTTTATCTGTTCATACTTGTTTTTGATAATTTCAAACGTGCTATCCGATAATTGCTCGCGACCATGAATATATTTGAATAGATGCAATGGAACAACAACTTTTGGATTAATTTCCTCGATATTTTTTGCACTAAGCATTATATTTGAAAGCATTATGTCTATATCACTTCTACTTCGCAAAGATTCGCTTTCCGTTGGATTTTTAAACGCTAAACCATCCCCTGTATGCAAAATTGTCGTTTTACCAATCTCAATCAAATACCAACAGTTTGGATTATCAAAATTACCATCTCCTCGATGGTCGGTCTGGAAAGCCGTAATAAATATATCTTTAATTTTTGTTCTCTGACCGCTTTTAAGTTCAAAAATGTTTTGACTATTTTCTTTTGTTTTTTCAAAATACACACCCTCAAGAAAAACAATTTTTTTATTGTTTGCAAGCGCGGATTTAAGCAGTTGCTGGTCAAAATGGTCTGAATCGGTATGTGTTAGCAAAAAAATATCAGAGATTTTAGCAAGTTCATCATGAGAATTTGAAAGAAATGGTATATTTGCTACATCAATCGAGACAATTGTGTTTGGCGATTTTATAACAGCTCCCATATTGAGCAAGCTCCAAACTCTAATATTAGGATCCAGTATGGGTATATTTTTTATTTCGGATATCGCTTGCTCAACTCTAATATCTAAAATTTTTCTCTGTTGGCCAATATAATGATGCCCGAGTGTAGGAATCGTTTCAGGGTTTTTCGGTAACCACCTAGCTAAATATGATGTATATTCTTCTGAGATATTCATCCTCGTACTATCCGAGCTACCTGCTCCTGTTTGATCTATTTTTTGGCTTAACTTAACAGCTGATTGTGGAATGTAATATTGAAAGTACAAAAAAGCTAAAATAAGTAATCCTATTAGCGATAAATCAACGATATATTTAGATTTCATCTATTATATACAATATTGCAATTTTATTTTATCTCCACACTACCTGGCTTGCGAATTTTATTTCTATAATTTTTGTCCACCTTAAAATTTTGACTTTACACAAAACTCAAACCCCATGTGTTAAACAACGAAGCAATTTTTTTTAAAAAACAGCAAAAACTGTGCGATTGGTAGGCAAGGTGGGAATCGAACCCACAATCCCTTGCGGGAATAGGTTTTTGAGACCTACGCGTATACCAGTTCCGCCACTTGCCCGATCTAAAGAATTTTAACAGATTTAGTGTTCAAAAGGAAGTTTACCTTGACGTAAAACTTTGTATGGATTCGATCTTAAATCAACAAGAGTTGATGGAGCTGAGGCAACAAATTCAGGATCTTCAATAATGAGATCGGCTGCTAAATATATTTTGACGTTTAATGTTTTTATTCTATCAATTGGTTGTTCTCCCGTTAAATTCGCACTTGTCGCTGTTGTTGGTTTTCCGTAATGGTCCGTAATTTCTGTTATAACTGAATTCTCTGGAATTCTAACAGACAAGTCATCTTTTAATATAAAAGTAAATGGTCCGGGTAGATACTTTTCTAAAATTGCTCTCTCTTCGTCTGTCAAATTATGATACTGCTCAATCATCTGAATATTTGAAAAATTAGATGAAAATCTTTTTTCTGGTCCACTGCCTTTTAATTTTTCAATTTTGTCAACTGCAATAGGATTAGTAGCATCAGCAGCTAATCCGTAAACCGTGTCTGATGGATACACAATAATGCCACCTTTTGATAGAATATCCATTGCTTTTTCAATGATCTTCGGCTTATTTTGATTGTTTAATGCTATTTGCATAAAAGAATAATAGCTTGGAGTTTGATTTTTTTCAATCATAAGCTTTAAATAATCTGTAAATATGGTTTAATTAGCTTGTTTTGGCTAAGTACATTTAAATATGTTATCGCCTTGGCAACAAAACAGTTTTAACTTTCAATTTTACATCACGGTTATATGTTTTTCTTTTTACATTATTTGGGCCTGTAGCTCATTTGGTAGAGCGCTACATTCGCATTGTAGAGGTGAGGGGTTCGAATCCCCTCAGGTCCACCATA
>Ga0172381_10002348_pt1 | contig 20938 bp, 31 predicted proteins | sample Leawel6488metaG_FD_119754 | JGI IMG/M metagenome (GOLD analysis project Ga0172381, IMG submission 119754) | Leachate microbial communities from a municipal landfill in Southern Ontario, Canada - Leachate well 64-88 metaG | ecosystem: Engineered > Solid waste > Landfill > Unclassified | place...
GAAAAGCAGCGCGAGTACACGCTCAATCTCGACCTGAACTTCACGTCCGTTGACCAGCTCGGCAGGTTCTACACCGGCGCAATCTCCGGTCTCACCCCGACCACAACTTCCGATTATACGAAGTTCGCGGTGGTCGTGGACTGCAAGACCGCGGTTGCCGACGGAGACAACTACCGGGCGCTCAAGCTCATCTTCACCGACGTGGTGTTCGACGAGTCGAGCCTTCCGGTCAATCCAAAGGACATCGTGAAGAACACGGTCGTGGCGAAAGCCCGCAACTGCGCGGCGTTCTTCATCACGACTGAAACTGCATAGTTCCGATAATCAGCCCGGGCAAGTAGTCCTGGCTGCAGAAATCCAAGTAGGTGATATGCGATGGAAAAGATAGTCGAAGTTGAAATGCGCGATGGCACAAAGAAAGCCATCACCCTGTGGGCGATGACCGGGCTCGAACGCCTTGACCTGCAGGAGATAATCACTCCCGACAGGTTCAATCCCAACTCAAAGGATATGGAGATTGAAAAGGGCAAGTGGAAGGAGTACCGGAAGAAGTCGCTTTTGCTTTCAATCAAGGAGCCAATCGCGTGCAGGCAGGAATCTTTCCTCGGGGAGATAACCGCGCCCTCGTTCGAGAAGCTCTTCGATGCCGCCCAAGAGGTGAATGAAGAAAAGGAACAGCTCTCAGCTTCGGCTGAAAAAAAATCAGAGTCTCCATCCAAAGGGGTGTAGTCGCCCGGGCAGTCTCCCGGGATTTCATGATTTACACCTTCGCCAAGAACTTTGGCTGGAGCGTTGACCAGATAATGAAGACGGACAACGTGACGCTTAGGCATCTTATGTGGATAATCGACGAGGTTGCACGCGAAGAGGAAAGACAGGCGAAAAACAACAGAGGGAAATAATGGCTGAAAATTCCGTAACCATCGCATTGAAGCTCGACACCTCTCATTTTGACGCGGGGATAGCTCGCGCCAAGGGCGCGATGGGCGGCATCGGGGTTTCCGGCAAGGGAAGCAACGCTCCGCGGCAGTCCGCAAATCCCCTCCAAGGCATTGAAAAAATCAATTTTGGAAATCTGAAGGCAAGCGCGAAGCAGGAAAGCTTCCTCAAGCGCCTGCTTGGAGTCAACGAAAAGACCGCGGCGCAGGGTGTCGCGCTCATGAAGGGAAACTTTTCAGCAGCGAACACCATGGGCGTCATGGAAGGCGTGATGGGCGGCGCGGCTGGCAGTCTCCTGGTGCTTGTTGGTCTGGCTGCTGCAGTGGTCATAGGCATTTCCGCACTTCAGATGGCGCTCAAGCCAATCATGGTTATCCTTTCTGCGATAGGAAAGGTCCTCGGGGCGGCACTCATGCCAATGTCTTTGGTAATAGTGACGTTGCTTCAGCCCCTGATTATCCTTCTGATGCCTCTTGTGCGGCTGATGAATCTCCTGTTCCGCCCGCTTAGACAGGCGCTTGTGTCTGCTATGGTGAAGGGTGGCAAGGCACTTGCAGGCGACCCTGAAGCTATCATCAGTCTCCTGTCTGATTTCATATTGGGTCAGCTCACACCCATTACTGGACCACTTATCTGGGTTGCCAATGTCATAAAAGAATTCACCGGGTGGGACCCGATAAAAGCCATCCAGGACGCACTCGGCACGGCGGCTGGGGTATTCGCAAGCTGGAGGATAATCGAAGTCCTGCAGGGGGCGCTTGGCGCCGCTGCTGGCGTCTTCGCAGATTGGAAGATAATCGAAAAGCTCCAAGCCGCGCTCGGGGCTGTCACCGGCATCTTCGCAGATTGGAAGATAATCGAAATCATAAAAGCCGCGCTTGGCTTTGACAAGGAGAACAAGTGGGACCCGGTTGCAGCCTTCAAGTCAATTCTTGACTTCCTCCTATGGTCGCCCTTCAATCCCCTCAGTTCTCTCAAGCTTGCGCTCGATGTGGCTAACTGGGGAAACTGGAGTCCAATCAAGGCGATGCAAGACTGGTGGAATAGCCTGATGAATCCAAACACCCCGAGCACCGGAACAGCCAACTATGGCAACATAACCGCGCGCGGCTCCAACTCCGGCATAGCTCCAAGTATGCAGGGAATCCTCACTCCCGTGGATTTCCTTCCCAACGCCCCATCCCCGTCAAATCCGAACTACCGCGGGCAATCCCTGCCTGATTTGGCTGGAGAAATAATGAGCAAGGGAATCTCCATGGTTTTCAACGTATCTGGAAACATGGACGATAAGACTGCAAAATACATCACTTCAACAATCCAACGAGAACTCGCCACGTTGTTGAGGTCAGCCCCAGGGTAATCCCATGACTGACAGCCTTTGGCTTTATGACCTGTCCGCAACGGTCGGCACCGACGCGCCGCTCTTCAAGCTCGACGTATCGGAGATTGGGGGAGACGACGCAAAATCCAACGAACCGATGGAGATTCCCGGCACCCCGTGGAATATTTGGTTCGACAACGAGAACGTACAGGCGAAACTCACGTTCACCGGAAAATTCATATCGACCGACTCGGACTGGAATTCCACCACGTTCTCCGGGCGCCCGTTCGATTTCATACGCCAGCTCCGCTCGATTCTCCACGGTCTCGATGCCGCGGCTGGCACCGTAAAGCCGGACGGGACAAAATACAACGGATTCAAAATCGTGCTCCACCAGGTCTACAATGGCGTTGAAAAGACCTACGACCTCTACGCGCAATACACGACCCCGATTATTTACCTATTCGACAAATTCACCTGGAAGGTCGAGGGCGGGGTTGTTTCTGCGGTTTCATACACCATTTCTTTCGTGGAAGCCGGCAGCGTAATCAACTTTGGAAGGGCTTGAAAATGAACGAACTCCTGAAGAAAATCCTCGCTTTCATCGCAGCCATCCTCGGCATCGGCAGCGTAGCCTACCTTGCGACTGGAGCATGGGCAATCCCCCAAAACTCACTTTACGCCAGCATGATAACCGACACGTCCTGGTACCACCTTGGAACGGCAATTCCAATCGTGTGGGAAGTGCATCCCAATTCCACGAATACGATAACCTCCGCCAGCTACTACGGCGGTGCCTGCTCGCGCAACTCATCGGATTTCCTTCTTTGGTCGTGCGGCAGCGCAACCGCGACCGGAACCCCCACCACGGTTTCCATTACCGTTTCCATGTCCGACAACAGTACTCAGACATACAATTCGACATTCACCACGCGGAACATCACCGCCATCCCCGGGTGCGAGGGACTGCGATTCTGCACCGTTTCTGGAAGCAGGACCGCGACCAACGCCACGCACATGTTCATAACCGTTCCGGCTGGCGCTTCGCTGACGCTTCAGAATGGCAGCGTCATATCCGCATACAGTTTCAGCGTGAATGGCGGGACGGTCGTCCTTCCTCCCGCGGGAACGGCATATTTCTCGAACATCGGCATCTTCTCCAACTCCGGGTCGGTTAGCGGAGTATCATCGAGCCTCGTGTTCAACAACACCGAGTTTATCACGAATACCGGAACCATTGTCCTTTCTGGAGCCGACGGCACGCAGGCGTCCGCGTGTCTCTGCGACATCGGCTGCGTCCCTTCCAAGTGCACGATAAATGGCGGAGGAACCGCGGGAGTGGCAGGAACCAACTCGGGGTCGATAACGATTGTCAATTCGACCGCGGTGTTCAACAACACCGGCACAATCTACATGAAAGGCGGCAAGGGCGGCGATGGCAGCCCTGCCGGGTGTGGAACGTGTATCTCATGCCGCATTGCACAGCGCCCACCCGCCCCGGGCGGCAACGCCGGTTCGATAACCGCGACGGGCATATTCCAGTTCATAAACTCCGGCACGCTCAACGCCGACCCTGGTGCGGGCGGAGCCGGGTGGGGCGCGCCATATTGCGAGAATCGGGTTGCCGGCTCAGGCAGCTCCAACACGCTTTCAGTCTACAACACGACGACCATCACGAACACGATGTCCGCCCTGACCGGGAGCTGGACAATAAACACCTGTGCCGTTGGAGCCGGAAACAACTATGCACTGGTCACACCATCGGCAACGGTTTCCTCATATTCATGCCTAAGCCTTCCTACGGCTCCGACGGTCGTGTTCCCCATTTCAACGAGCAACTTCACAAATCTCCTGAACAACATCTCGGTGAATTACACGTCGGGGGATTCTGCGTTCGAGATTTGGCTGTCTTCCGACGGGGGCGGAAACTGGAATCGGCTTGAGCCGTCCGAGAATCTTTCCTCAAAAACCAACTATTCCTCAAAGAACTACTCCATAGAGACGCACCGGCTTGCCGCGGGAGGGACTTGGATTGCTCGGGTACGCGCCTACAACGCCACGAGCGGACTGTTTTCCCTGTTCACTTCCTCGGCGAACTTTACGGTTTCCAAGATTCCGAGCAAGGTTGGCGCCACCTCTTCTCCGACCGGGCTGGTCTCGAACAATCAGGTGACGTTCTTCTGCAACTTCACCAACTCAACCGGGGGTCCGATATACGGTGCGACCGCATATCTGACGCTCGATGGTGTTCCCTATGAGATGACCTTCAACAATTCCTCCGGGGGATACTTCTACTCCAACACGAACGCATGGTATTCGGGCATCCACATAGGGACCTGCACCATGTCCAAAGCCGACTACGCTTCCGCATCAAACAGCACCAACGTGAGCCTCGACAACTTCGAGATTTTCTTTGCCGGGACGCAGACCAACGTCTCCCTCAACTGCCCCTTTCCGACAATCTACAGCATGACTCCGCGCGGGCAGCGGGCGGGAATCGGGATATTCAGGATAAAGAATAGCAATTCGACGGCTCTCAAGAACTACACCCTGATGACGAACAACACGCTTCCGACCGGCATCTTCGTCTACGCCCGGTCTGACCGCTTTGTTTCAGGGACATCAAGGACCGGCTGGACACTTCTGGCTCCAGACAGGGCGTATCTCGCGCTGACCAACGTGAATTCGTCGAACTCGACCGCATACGTGTGGCTCGTGATGGACTGCATCAATGCGGTTCCGGGCACGTACGCGCCGTTCAATTACATATTTTCAGAGGCTTGAAATGAAAAAAACCACAATCCTCGGCATCCTTTTCGGCATCCTCCTGCTCTCAGGCTGGGCATTTTTCCAGCCGCAGAAAAATCCATGGGAGGGCATGGCGACCGGCACTGGTGGTTACTACAACTCCACTGGCGGCTCGGTAACCTATGACGGCAACTACACCGTCGTAACCTTCACAAGCAATGGAACCTTCAACTGGACGGGAACCGGATTTCCCAACGTTGAAGTTCTCGTCGTGGCGGGAGGAGCAGGAGGGGGCGCCCAAGGAGGCGGCGGAGGAGGTGCGGGTGGTGTAATCCATAATATGTCATACAACGTAACCGTGGCTATTGCTGTGGTGGTTGGCACGGGGGGAACCGGAGCACCAAACACCGGCTCTACCGGAAGCAACGGAAAGAATTCATCGTTTGGAACCCTAAATGCGAACGGAGGCGGCGGCGGAGGAAGCGAAGGAGCCTTAGCTAACGGACTTAACGGCGGCTCGGGGGGCGGAGGTTCATACTACAACGGAGTGGGTGGGAGCGCAACTCCAGCAGGGCAGGGTTATAATGGCGGCGCTGGAAAAGAAAGCCATCCAACCTACAGAATATCAGGAGGAGGCGGAGGGGCAAACCAAACCGGACTTGGATTCGGTACTGCGACAAGAGGTTATGGTGGCAATGGCTCCGCCATAAATATCAGTGGAACCGCCACCTATTATGGCGGGGGCGGCGGCGGCGGCGGGTGGGTAGGCTACGGAACAAACTATGGCAATGGTTCAGGGGGGCTTGGCGGAGGCGGCACTGGTGGCTTAGAATCATCAGTTCCAACAGCAGGCGCGGCAAATAGCGGCGGCGGTGGCGGCGGAGGCGGCACTGGTGCGGGGGCAAACGGCGGTTCGGGAATAGTAATCATCAAGTATCTGACATATGTTGCCCCTACATACGGCAACCTCACCGTCAATTACACAACGGGCGGTACGGCAACAGGCAGCAACTCAACATTTACTCCGCCCGCCAACCTGACAATAGTTGCAACAGCAAATTCAGGCTATTACTTCGTGAACTGGACGAAGACTACTGGCAACTGCACCTTCTTGAATGCCAGCAACGCAACGACGAATGTGTCGGTGCTTGATTTCACACTGTGCAGTGTGACTGCCACTTTCTTTTCCTTTCCAGTCATTTCTGCCCTTTCCACCTCTCCGGCATCCCCTACAAAGGCGACCAACCTATCGGCGAACATCACAGTTTCGGACACAACTCCTACCTACAATGTCTCGTTCAACTGGAGCAAGAACGGAGCCATCCAAGCAGGGCTCGCAGGTTTTGTATCGGTGGCAAACAATACCGCCAAGCTCATCTCCAACCTGACTTCCGGCAATTTCAGCAAAGGAGAAAATTGGTCGGTGTCGGCTATCGCGTGCAATGCGAATGGATGCTCTCCCCTGAACGTGTCAGCCAACGTGACGATAGGCAATAGCGCCCCGTCAAATACTTCCATTGGCGGTTTCATAAACGGCACGAACGCCTTCAATGCCACGGGAACCGCGTATGACTTGGATGGCGGGAGCGACATCGTTTCCACGAACTGTTCGACTTCGGTCGGAACCTGCGCCTACGTCAGCAACTCTTCCAGCGGAACACAATTCACAGTCCAGTATTATTTCGAGACCTCGGTGGCGGGAACCACCAATCTGACGATATGCTTCATTGATGGCTCCGGTGCATCCGCGTGCGCCAACTCAACATACGAGTTTCCGATTACCCTGGTCGTAGACTACGGACCCGGCATCACGGCGCTCAAGTTCCGCCCCATCAACGCATTCCAGTCCGGGGTTGCCGCGGTGAACCAGACGACCGTAATTCCGCTTTACGTGGTGACAAACGGTTTCAACTACACGCGCAATCTCACGGCGCAGATTTCATCGGCGATTCCCGGCTTTGACATGTATCTTTCAGCCTACGCAAACGGGGCAAATCCGGTGCATCTCAACACCACCCCGCAAACCGTTTCGCAGATAGCCCCGAAACTTTCCGGGACCACGTATTGCCTGCAGCCCGACGCCCAATCTTCCATGTCGTGCGGCGCGGTCAGCGGAGGGAGCTACAATGACAACGGTTCGGCGTGGCACGATGATGACTGGAACACAAGCACCACGCTGTCCGACAGCGCCATCTATTCCTCCACCTACCTGCTTTCATCATACGTCAACAACTCGTCGGCTGTCATCAAGTATGGAAACTCTTCCGCCGCAACGAACGCCACGATAAGCACGTTCCTCTGCTTGAACAACGCCACTTCGATGCAGATGCGCTATGTCTACACGAACGCCTCCTTCGGCAACTCCGAGGATGGCGCACTGGTCTTCACGACCGGCTCCAAGTCCTACGGAAACCTGGTGAACAGCACGGACTACAACGTCTCGGGCGACACGCTTTATCTCAGGCTTGACCGCCCCTACAACTTCAGCACGTTTATCCTCGGCGCAGGCACGACGCTTTCCACGCAGAGCGTGAATGGAACCGCCATGATTATTCGTGCAAAAACCTACCTGCATCTCAACGGCACAGCCAACCTTTCGGGAATCCTGACCACATCGTATTCCGCCGGCTATTCATTCGAGGGAACGGCGCTCAAAAGCATCTACGTGCAGACAGGAGGAAACGGCGGGCATGACGCTTATGCGACCGGAGGCATTGGTTCAAGCAGCGGTTATGGAGGAGGAGGGGCAGGGGGGAGTTCCACATCCACAGTGATTGGCGGCTCTGGAGCAGATGGTGGTGCTCCAGCGGGCAACGGCGGGGCGGCTCTATGCTACCATTGCGGTTCTAACTTTTATGCACTTCGAGTAAATGGAACCGGGGGAACCGTGGGTTCTGCAGGTGGAAGCGGGTCTGCCTATTTTGATTGCGACTGTGGTATTGGTCATTACTATGATGTTTGTTCCGGCACGGGCGCAAACTCCTATGGGGGCAATGCAACACCCACCGGTGGGTCGGGGTATCTTTGTTCACCACCAGCTCTTGCTGGCGCAGGAGGTTCCGGTGGCTCGAAAGGAACCGCCGCTCCAAACCTGTATCTCGCTTCGCCAATCGTCGTTTTCAACGGGATAATTGACCTGCACGGTCTTCCCGGCAATCCCGGAGGCAACGGAACCGGAAGCACTGGTGGCGGCGGAGGCGGCGGCGGCGGAGGCGATGCCGGCGACGTGATAGTCTACTACACAAACTTCTCCAATACCGGCACCGTCAATATGACCAGCGGCTTGGGTGGCGCCGCGGGAACTTCCGGCGCGAGCACAACGGTCGTGGCAACCGCGGGAACATCCGGCACGACCGGAACACAGGCATCCCACCAGACCGGATTCCAAGTCTGGTGCTACTACGGCTCGGCGTGGAATCTGATATACGCGGTTTCCCCGAACCTTGCGACCAACAAGCTCTACGAGGCGCAGGTCAACTGGACGCTCGTCGACCAGTTCGGCACGCAGAACCTTTGGGGATGGGCGAACTTCAACAACCCCTCTCCGCGCGCGCAAGGATTTAACGTATCCATAAATGGAGTTGACCCCTGATGGTGACGCTCTCTGGAGACTTCCTGGTCCCCCCGTCTTCGGTAGCTCCGGGAGAGATAGTCGTCTACGACTGGGCGAAATGCCGGGTCCTCATAGACAAGACCGTTGTCGAGGGAATCTACTCGATGTCCAGCATGAGGTCCGCGGACATCAGCGCCGGCATCGCCACGCTGAAGCTCCTCGACCCGACCAAGGCGGTCTACGACTCCCTCGAACCCGGGCAGGAAGTCGAGATTTACCTTTCGGAACAATCCCCAATGACCTATGGAAACAAGGTATGGGGCGGCTTCCTTGAGAGCCGCGAGTTCGACGTGAGCCAGAAGATAGTCCTGGTTGCCAAAGCGAAGGAATACTCAAACGTCCTCATCCACAGCTCCACCGAGTCCACGGCGCAGGCAAACAAGAACAGCTTCACGGCGGTCGAAGCCGGCACCGCAATCAAGGCGCTGATGTCCAACTACCAGCTCGACTTCACGACCGACAACGTGCTGACCGGCACGGCGAACACCGTCACCTCGGACTTCCTGAACAAGTCGCTTTTCGATTCCATCAAGTCCATCTGCGACCAGTTCGGATATGTTTTCTACATCACGCTTGACAAGGACCTCGTTGTGCGCGAGCAGACCACGGAAGTAGCAACTCCGACCACGGACTACCTGACCTACACCGACAACATGAACTCAATCATCGAGGAGGATAACAAGGAACTCATGTGCAACGACATAATCGTTTATGGAGCTTCGACGGGAATAGTGAGCAACGGCGGCGCGGCGCTGCAGGATGCGACGAGCATCGCCACCTACGGACAGCACATGAAGCGCCTTTATGTCTCAAGCCTTTCCAACAGTTCCGACTGCACCACATACGCCAACGCCTACCTTTCCCTTTACAAGAATCCCGTCCAGGAATACCGGGCTGTCTCCAGGCTTATCGCCGGGTCGGAGCCGCTCCAGTACATCCAGGTGGAGGCGAGCCAGTCGAATCTCTCCGGCGCCTACCAGATACGCGAAATCAACCACTTCTACGACAAGACGGGGATAAGGACGGAAACGACCCTCAGCCACAAGGTCGCAAATCTTTCCATGACGCTCGGGCAGATACTGAGCGAAGTGCGTGCGCTGCAGGTCAAGAATTACGTGTGAGGTGCAACCATGGCGGGCAATGACAATTTCATCGAAAAGCTGGTGTGCGGACGCCAGATAAGGCAGCGCGACCAGCTTGTGGCGTCGAATGCCGACTTGGGGAACACCATCTCGGACATGTCCCTGAAGGTCCTCAACCTGGAGACGGAGCGCACCACGCTCCTCTCGTCTTCGACCGAGGACCACCAGCAGCTCATGGCGACGGTGGACGCCCTGAACAAGAAAATCACCGACCTGAACACCCAAATTGTCCAGCTCCAGGCGCAGCTCTCCCAAAACGTCAACCAGTTCCCGAAGAACTCCCTGACTTTCGGCAATCTTCCCATGAACACACAGACTCTCCTACTCACCTACATGAACAAGTACCCCGAGGCGTACATCACGTACGGCGGCAGGTATTTCGGAGTGGGACATGACCGCTACGACCTGGATGTCAAGGCGTGGCTTCTCGGGGGGCAGAACGACCGCGCGCTGGTCAGCATGGTCAAAAATGCCCGTGCGATGGTCGTGGACGTGCTTGCGGAGCAGCCCACCCTCACGTTCCACCAGGCTTGCGATGTCTCCTTTATGCGGCTTACGCACGCCATGGGGGATTCGATAGCCTACACCTACGACTCGCGTTCCTGGGGCGAAAACGAGTTCTGGCAGTTCTCCTCGGAGACGCTTGTCATGAATACTGGAGATTGCGAAGACAAGGCGATAATGAACTATATCGGCGCCCGGATAGCTGGAATCCCGTGGGAAATGCTTAGAATCACAGCCGGTCTTACCTTCTCGGGCGAGGGGCACTGCACCAACTTCTACTACGCTTCGGACCTGAAGTGGCACCACAGGAACTCCACGACGAACTACGCCGCGGACAAGACCGCCACGAGCCTCCCACTGACCGGGGATGACTCCGAGAACCTGAACATCAAGACCCCCTGGTTCTCCTCAACCGAGACAAAGACCTTCTCCTGGTTCGGCACCGACGCGGCGAGGGAGGACGCCCTTTCCCTGGCGGGAACCGCATTCTTTAAATACCTGAAGAACATCCCGCTTTGAGAGTGCTTTTATGACTGCATCAGACGATTTCGAGAAAAGCATCCAGAACCGCACGGTGAACGTCCTCACGACGCTTCAGCTCAGTGCCCTCCTTTTCCAGACGGAATACGCGCCCGACCAGTTCGCCAAGAAGATGAACGCCCCGGGCAACAGCAGCCAGCTCGTAGACAAGCAGAAAATCGGAGCCGCGAGCTGGAAGTATTCCTGCAACACCCTGACGGGTGGCTACATTTACTGCACGGTAACGAATCAATCAACGCAAGGAGATGGTAAAATGAAAATAAAGGAATACTTCGACGCGCATACCGACCAGAGGATGCTCCTCAAATACGCTGTAATCTTCGGGGCAAGCTTGGCTGTCGTCTATCTGACGTTTGCCCTCTCAAGCAATCTCGTTTCGCCCGAGTTCGTGACGCTCGTTCCAATCGCAATCGCCTTCCTCAACGAGAAGGTGAAGCCACTCGACCCGAACAAGCCGTGGATGCTCATTGGCGCGGGAAAGAAGTGAGAATGTGAGGGGAAAAACCATGCCGAAAAATCCGTCAAATTCCGACCTTCAGCAGCAAATCCGTAGCCTGGAGACTGAAGTCCGCAACGGGCAATCCGAAATAAAATCCACGATACGAGAAATGAGCGGCAAGCTCGACCGGGCGCTCGAAGCATCCGCGGCACACACGGCACGGCTCGACGCCCACGACACCGAGATGAAGAACGTCCGAACCGAGGTGGAAAACCAGGCGAACACTGCGCAGTCGCAGTTCCTCTGGATAATCGGCTGCGGCTTCACCTCGCTCCTCGCCGCGCTCGCCGCGCTCGCGTCGTGGATTAAGGGCGGCAACTGAAACGAAAACAGCTCATGGGTGACTCATGCCTTTTACTTCCCGAGCGAAACGACGGGCGGCTTGCCGAGCGCACTATCGGCAACACAAGGCAGAATACCTCATCAGAAACAAAATCAAGCGACGCAAGCTCCTATTTCTGGTTCGCATGATAAAGGGTGCCGTGGGGTGCGCGCGGTGCCACCGGGTCCATGACTGGCGGATGCTTGACTTCCACCACATCGACTCGGGCACGAAGTACGGTGACATCTCCCGCATCGTGTCAAACGGAACCTGGAAGCAGCTCTTCAACGAAATCGCCAAGTGTGCCGTGCTGTGCCGTAACTGCCACGCAAGGCACCAGTATGGGCAAAAAAGGCAGGGTAGAGGCACGAAAAAGACGTGATTTCTGCACTTTTCAGTGCGCTTACCATCTTTTCCCCTTCTTAGGAACCCTCTTCTTCGGGCGCCCGGGCTTGTGGCTCCCGCTCTTCTGGCGTCCGACCCTGTCGAAAGTGCGGGGCATTAAATCACCCGCATTCTTTTTTTCGAGAGTTCCTCAAAGCGCTTTTTCGAGATTCGCCTAAATTTGAACGTGCAGACCTTCTTGACTTCAGTATAAACATTGTCGTCTATGATGGGAAACTGATGACAAGGCACTGGAAGATTCTTCCACCGAGAGCACCGTCCATTCTTCAAAAACTTGCATGTCTTTTCCACCAGCGTATATCCTTTTCTGCGCTTGGGGCGGGCTTCAAAAAATCCCCACCAGTAACGACCAAACTGATAGTTGCCCGCGCACACTATTTTACAGCAGAGGGAGCCGCACTTTTTTGGCTGGCATCTTCCGGTTCTCTCGTAGTATCTTCCCTTGAAACGGAAGACCGGATTTTTCGGGTGCATGTATGTTTTCGGAATCATTCAAACCACAATCTTCTCCCACTTCGCCTGCTCCCAGTGCTTCTTTGCGCCGCGCCCGCGATGCCTGCTCGGAGTCCATAACCATACCTCGAACTCCATATCCGGGGCAAGCGCGTACGTTATTTTGAATTTTCTGACCGCGTTAACCTTCTCAGCTCGGTGCGATGCGAACGAGCAAGACACGAATTTCCATACCGGGGTCTGATGGAGAGTCCATGGCTTCATCGCCACAACATCGAACACGTCCCCGAAGTCCACGCCAACAAAACACGGTCCGCGCTTCACGGTGAAGCTGCGGAAGGCTATGAAATAGCCCTGGGAAGCCAGCTCCTTGGCGCAAAGCAGCTCCTTGCGCTGACCTTTTTGCTTGGTATTGACCATCATCTCGCCCCGTCGTAATCCAATTCAACCTCGTTCGTCGGCACGATGCGAATGGTCATCGTCTGCCCCGCCAGGTGGTCCCGACCGATTCGTTCAAGCGCCTTCTGCACGAACACACGCGCACGCGCGTAGTTTTCCTTCACGGTGCTGCCCAGCTCCCGCGTCGTTCCGATTGTCACTGTTATTTTGTATCCCATATTCAATCACCTATTTTTACTCCCAATCCTTTCATGTGCAATCTGCTGTAGAGGCAGTTCTTCCCGCCCACCGGCGCATCACGGCACATCTTCGGTCGGCTCTCATAGATTTTGCAGCGCCTGGTTGCGAAGTCGAAGTTCTTGCACGGCACGTTGAAGCGCAGACCGTTCGCCTTCACATCAACACCGTGCATCTCGTACCATCGGGCTTCGTCGGGCGAGGGCGGCACGGCGAGGCGCACCATGAAGTACATGCAGCACGCACCGCACCCGTCGCACGAAATCTTCCCGCCGCCTGCAATCTCCGCCATGAAAATCACTTTAGGTATTCCGCCTTCTTATGTTCAATCTCCTTTTCTATACAGTGAGGACAAAGACGCCCGAACGATTTTGCGAGAGCCTCCTTTATTTCAAGTTCTATCAACTGGCTTATGTCGGTGTCCTTCTGCATAAGTTTAGCCACCGTGAAAGAAACCCCAAATGCCTCTTCCGTGGAAATCTGCATGTGGAATACTCTGTCAAAGCTGCGAAGCGGGACATCGGCGGGCAGGAGGCGGATTAACCAGACGCGCCCGTGGTCGTCGGTATATTTGTAATCTGCAACATGCGTTATGGTCACGCTGTCAGAAACTATTCCCAGTTTTCCAGTCATGCTCTCACCTTTTCAAATTCTTTTCTCTTTGCGATTGCCTCTTCCTTGGTAGCGAACTCCTTGGAGCGAATCTTTGCCGATGCTCCAAAATAAGCTACCCACTTGCCCGTTCCTTTGTTGTATGCTACTCCAACTGTTCCGCTGTTGTTGCTTCTATATTTTTTGCAGTTAAAGTTGTTGACTGACCTCGAAACGAAGCGTAGATTAGCCTTCCGATTATCCAAGGGATTTTTGTTAATGTGGTCGACTACTTTGCCTTTGGGCGTTCCCTTCACTCCGAGCAGAAAATGTGCGAGATACCCTGCCTTGTCTGATTTTATGTAGCCGTTATCTGCGTGCCACCTAAACTTTGAGACTTTGGGAATGTCTTCTGCGTCTATGATGGTTTCTACTGGTCGCAGGAATTGCGGATAGCAGATTATTTTTCCTTCAGACAGAAAATCATTCTTTCGTCTGTATGGCATATTAGGGTTGAGCCGATGGGTGCGCTCTCTTTTTTGCTGCCGGATTATGTCCCTGCGCTGAAGGTATATCTCCTTCCTGCGTTTGCGCCTCATTTCTACATCTTTATATGGCATCGTGTTCACCGTTCTAATTTGGGGATTAACATATAAATAACTATCTATCGGGAGAACTCCAGACGAGCCAGCGGCGTTCCCTTCAAGTATCCTCCCTTGCCGAATAATGCTTCCTGCAAGGCGTTCCAGTCGCCATTAAACCCTTCGCGGGTTGCTTCCTTAATTCCAAGCTCACACGCCCCTATAGCTCGCGTGTATTCTGGCACATCTTCTATTTTTGGCAGGGAATTTGGAAAACTTTTGTTCAGTTTCTCAAACAGTTCCCCCATGCACTTCTTAGCCCAATCGTCTTCTTTTTTCAATTCCGACGTTATCCACTCACTCTCCATCATCACGGATTTGACTTTCAGGCGGAAGGGTTCGTAGTGGGAGCAGATTTTGTTGACGGCTCCGGTTGTATCTTTCAAAAAGCAAAATGTCTTTTCTCCAGAATGGCAGCGAACAAATATCGCGCCGTTGATATTCGCCGCATGCTCTTTCCAAAGATGCCACTCCTTCCACCCGCCGCAGTTTTTGCAGATTGCTGCTTTCCCGCGTGATGGACAGATGGCGAGCGTTCTCTCTGCGCCGAAGCCCGTGATTATTCGCTGTGCTATTTCGTCTGCCATTTTCTTTGTCTTTATGTCGGCAATCGTTGGAGATTTCACATAAGGCATCCAGCGCGTCAGGTCGGGTGCATATTTCAGGTGATTTGACAAACCGACGAGTTTCCCTTTCTCATTGTATTGTGGGCAACTCTCACCGGAATGCAACCAAGGTTTCTTCCCGCAATTCAGGCAAGGCGGGACGCGTCGAGTAACGGTCTTTTCCCCTTTGAAGAGGAGCCACCATAACGGAATTCCTGATGGCGGCAGTTTGCTAAAGTTCATGTGCTCACCTTCCAGTTTCCATCTCCACTTATCGCTATCCCGCACTTCCTCAGCCCGTCCATGGTTTCCCGCCGCTCTTCACGGCTCAGGAAAAAACGCTTCGCCCCGCGCTCGAACATCGACTGGGATTCCGCAAGCTCCTTCGGATTGCCCTTGAAATAGCCCGAACGCGCCTTGGCGAGGAGGTCGTCGAGGAAGTTGTAGAACGCCCAGTTGTACATGGTCAAAGCCCCTCGTAGGCATCAAGCCTTTTTACAATCTCGACGCGCTCGCCCTCAGTGAATGAACTCTCCATATTCAACGCCCTGCCCTTGAGTTCAAAACTGATTTCTTGCACAGACGGAAGCATTGCTGGTGCACGAATCCCGAAGTAAGCTTCTCGAAGATTGTTGTTTATGTTGATTGAAAATGTCTCAACCAAACACTGCTTGAGGCGCTGCATCGAGTTGCCAGTAATCACCAGCAACTCGAACGCAGACATTCCAGGCTCAAAAAGGTTGTTTATTCCTTTCGCCACTTTCTCACCAGCTTTGCCCAGTCGAAGACCGAGTATCCCTTGATTTGGGCAACCACGTCGGCATCGATTTTATCCTGTGGAAGTTTCCCGGCTTCTATGAGCCGCATCTCGTCTTTGAGGAAATCCTGGACGTATGTCAGGTCTCCCTTGAGTTGCTCAAGCTCTTCGATGAACTCCACGCGGTCGGCAACCTTGTCGAATGCTCTCTTGAGACGCCGAACTTTGACGTACTTCTTTGCAGCACCGACGAGATTTCCAGACTTTACCTGGTTCCAGTCCACCAATCCGTTTTCGTTTTTTCCCATATCTACACCTCTTGTTTTTACTCAGACTATCTTCGGGCTTTCGCCCTTGCCGATTTCAAATATCGTCTTCTTTTTCCAGTCGCAAGACCAGCCACTGCCACGATTGAGTTTGTATTTTCTCCCAACCCTGCCCCATAGGCTTGCGGCTGACTTTTCCGTCTGCGCCATTGCGTCCCGTATGCCTCGGCGTTGCATCTCAATCCTCTCGAACGCCTGTGCTTCTGCCTTACTGATTCTTACCATATTCCCACCCCTAAAAAATAAGAGAGGGGCTTGCGCCCCATCCCTCCTTACTTGTCCCCCGCCTCGGAAAGCACCTGCGTCTTCTGCTTTCCCTCGCCGCGCACCTGGAGAAGGTACACTTTCTTCAGGAGCGAGCCGGTCGTGCACGGAGTTTCCACCATCTTCCGCACCGTCTGCGGAATGATATCCCAGGTCTGATTGACGGGATTTCCGTTCACCGTCTCGACCTGCAGGATGACCACGACCTTCTTGACGAATTTCGTCTTGTCGTTGAAATCCTGGAACGGGCGCTCCACAATCTTGTAGTGCGGGTGCGCCGCGTCCGGGCTGTCCTTCAGGTTGGTGAAGGTCAGCTTGTAGTCCGTGTTCGTGTCTGCCTTGAAGAACTTTGAGTTCGTCGCGTCAGCTTTGCGCGCCTCGTCAAAGTTTCCCAGGGTTCTCTGTTCGCCGTCGTCCATTCAAATCACTTCCTTTTTTGCCTCAGATGGCTTGACGCTGTACCGATTGCCCGGGAGCCGCACCAGCTTTCCAGCCAGGTGCATGTGCATCAGGGCGTTCTCGATTGCGTCATCCGCCAATTCGGGCGTTTTTGTTCGTATCTCCGCCACCATGACAGGCTGCGGATAGTACGTAGAAAGGGCTTCCAGAACGAGTTTCTGGACTCCTTCGGTAGGTCTGATTGGCAACGACTCATTCAGCCAGTTGTGGTGCAACTGTCCTCCGATGCCGTTGCCCGAGACCAGGTGATACCGAAGGAGCACGTCTGACTGCTGGAACAGCGCGCTCCCTCCCAGGAATAACGCGCTGACAGCAGACTCATCCAGCTCCTCTGGAAGCCACATAAGATACTCCCCATCCCATACGACGTATTTGTCATCGAGCAGCGGTCGGATGGAGACCTCCCAGCTCGTATCAGGACACACTCTCTCGAATTCCATGACCATGAAGTCCAGCAACATCCGTTCGCTTCCGGTGTCAAGCGCTGCGAGGAATTTCGCCCTGAGCGTGTCAAGGATGAACTTCTGCCCCTTGGTCGCCGCGTGGGTGTAGAATTCCTTGCGCTGCTGCTGCTTGCTCTCGTTCTCCCGGTTGTGCCTGCGGAGGACGACCTGATAGAAGGCGCCCGCCGCGCGGACGTGCTGCAGGAGAATCGGGATTTCCTTCGTGTCCGAGTGGACTTTTCCTTCTATGAGCGCCGCCTCGAACGCATACGCCGACGCGATGTTGGCGATGAATTCCTGAGCCCGGGTGTAGATTTCCACCCCGTACTTGTCCTGGATGACCTTTCCCTGGGCAATCAGCTCGTCTATGGCTTCCTGCCCCATGCTCGCCACGAGCTTCTCCTTGAAGGTCATCAGCGTCCGCAGGTCGTAGGTGTTGAGTGGATACGGCGTCGCCATCTCCGCGATAATCTTGATTTCGTCGGCTTCCCCGGTTTTCAGGGTGTGCCTGTTGAAAAGCTCCTTCACCCGGCGTTCGTGGCTGTTTTTCATGCGCATCTGTATCGCCGTCGGGACGGGATAAATGAGAATCCTGTCGAGGAGCGCCGCGTCGAGCCGGGAATACATGTCCGAGACGCTGGTGATGAAGCCGCCCTTGCCCATGGAAAGCCAGTTGGAGCCGAAGATGGCGGAGCCGCGCATCACAACGTCCATGCTTCCCAGCCCCGAGCTGCACTTCGCCACCTTGCCCTCAAGGATGGTCTTCATGCTGCGGAGGATGTCGTAGGTGGAATCGTTGTTTTGGGCGTTTTTCATCAAATCGAAGAATTCGTTGCAGAGAACAAAGGAGCGCGCGGTCGCCATTGCCCCTGGGGACTGCAGGCGCGTGGCAAAGGAGGGCAGCAAGCCCTTGATTGTGGTGTTGCCGGCATCCAGGTAGGAGTCGCCCGAAATGGCAGCCAAACGCTCAAGGAAGCCGCTTTTTGTGCAGCCCGGGGGACCGATAAGCGTGATATTCAGTGGGATGGTGTTGGACTTTATGCTGAAAACCGCCAGGAAGGGCAGCTCCTTGTAGTCCGTGACCGAGTTCTCGAACGGGAAAACGACCGAATTCCTCACCTGGTCGTGGGAAAGCCCGCGGAACTTGGCAAAGAACGAGTCGTCTATCTTGAGGAGGTTCCTGACCGGCACCGCCCAGTCAATCATCATGTACTTCTCATGGAAGGGGATGGGATTGGTGTTCTTCTTGTCTTCCGCAGACCACAGCATTCCACCCACCCGATAGAGCTGCCCGAGTTCGAGCTTCTCCTCACAGAACGCCTGTATGTAGAGGTCTTTCGACTGGATGGCGTAGTGGTGCCGCCCGTACCGGATGCCGAGGTCGGGCTTCTTGTAGCCGCGCGTCAGCAGTTCTCCCGGGAAAAGGAGGTTCCAGTGGTCGTGTATCTTCTCGTGGGGTGGGTCCGGGTCCCGCTCGTGGCAGTCATAGACGCTCACGAGGTCGAAGATGGTCTGCTTGCCGGCTTCCGCCCTGTCAAGCACGACCTGCGCCTCGAAGACGCAATACTTCCCGGCATAGGCGCCCTCATGGATGAGTGGGTGCTGTGCCAGCGCCTCGAACTTCGGCAGGACGACGACCGGCTTGTCGCAGTCGAGCGTGAGCTGCCGGCTCACCGCCTTGACCTGCGCCCACTCCATCGGATAGGGAACGGTCAAGCGGACTGAGACTTCCTTGTCGTCGTTGGTCGCTTCTCGCGCGCGGCGGATAAGGCTGTCCATCAGCTCGGGCGGGATGTCTTCCACTTCCACTGTTTTTATGTCGTCGGTCATGGCGAAGCCTCGTATTTCTTAGGTATATTCACATAATAATCCCGTATTGGTGTGATTTCTGCACTTTTATCAGTACAGGGGCGGGGGATTTGCATCCCCAAGTCGGTCGGGATTACAGCTGACTCCGCCGACCCCCTGATATTTGATTCCCCGTAAAGAAGTTCGGGGGATTTCGCAAGCGTGATTTTCCCTTCAGGGGTCGCCCTGATGAGAAGCGTCATTCTCGGCGGGAAGTTGCACGCCGCGAGCAGCGCGCGCACGTCCTTGTTGCCGATGATTTGGACTCTGCCGTCCTTGGTCGTGAATAGCCGGACGGAAAACGTCATGGATGGGGTAGCCTTGGGAGGGAAGGGCATGGATTGCACCTGTGTTTAATCCACGCCTTCCTTCATGCGCTTCATTTTCTCCTTCACGGCATCGTTGATGAAACGCCTCGCGTACTGGTATCCCCCGGGCTTGTCAATGAGGAATCTCTTGAGTTCCGTGTTCAGCTCGGTGCTGAGGGGACCCGTCTGTTCCTTGCTGACTTCTTCGCTTTCATTTTTATCTGCCATACTTCCACCTCGTTATGTGTATTTCTATCCATACGGGCATAAGGTTTATATTCCCCTATGCGTTCCGTCGTGCCTACTCCTTCTTTGCGCCCGCCTTCAGGTCGATGCCATAAAAGCCGGCTTCGGTCTTGATGAACTCCATCGTCGCGCCGTCAAGCGCCTTGGCTACTTCGCCGGCGCCCTGCAGGTCCCGGGCATAACCCTCCATCTTCACGGAGCTGAGTTCGCTCGCGGTCTTGCCGGTCTTCACGGTGCGCGATATGCTCACCAGGAAGCCGGTCTGCTCGGTCTGTATGATGCTCAGGATTTCCTTGCTGATTCCGGTAGCCTTGGCGACCGATTCCTTGTGCACCTGTTCCTTTGTTTCGTTTTCTCCCATTCAAATCACCCTTGTTTCTTTTTGCATTTTTTTGTAGTGCGCCACAACCTCGTTCAGTTTGACTTGCATAATCACAAGCACCTCTTTTGGAACGCTGTTCAACTCGTAGGTGTGCTGCTTCTGAACTTCATCTTCAACATAGGAGGTTGTTTTTCCATCGTAGTCCTCGTAACTATTGCATGAGCAGTGAGAAAAGTATCCCCAAAAAACCGTTCCGGTTTTATCAACTCCGAATTGGGTTTGATTGCCCTCGTAATCTTCCTCGTTTTAAGTCGCATATAGCCATAGGATTTCCTGAGGCTTAACCCACCAGAGCTTGCCTATTACTGGCACCATATTGGCTTCCCAAGAACGCAACGGCGCTGGATTATAGAGCGTCTTCATTAGTGGAAAGGCGTTCTCAAAGTTCTTTGGTATTTTCAACTGCATATTTTTCACCTCAATATCCTCTCTCCAAAATCTTCTTTTTCTTTTCAGAATTCAGTTTCTTCGGAGCCCTTCCGCCGCGGCGGAAAGCCCAGTAGCAGGGATTGCAGAAAAACTCGCAATACTCCTTGGCGCCGTATGTTTCGCAGTAGGATGTGGACGCAACCGCGCCACAAATACAACATTCCATGAAGTGCCGTGCCATGCGAATCACTTGTTCCTGTCCAGCATCTTCCTTTCGATTTCCTTCAGCGAGTCGGATATTCGGCGAAGGTGCATGAGCTTGACGCGGGTTTCCCACCTCAGCTCTTTGCAGTCGGGGCAGAACTCGGTTCCGCTCCTGCCGCAGATGACGCAGTTCATTCCTTCCCCTCCTTCAGTCCGAGCTTGTATCCAGCTTCAAGGAAACCAGCCTCTTCCAGGGTTTTTGCTTGCCTCAACAATTTCTCGTATGCTTTACTCATCAAACTCCCCCTCCCATGCGGTGCAGCAACTTCACAAGCGCCACATCCACCGCCTCGTCAATCGTGTTCTCCTTGCC
>Ga0172381_10002349_pt1 | contig 20933 bp, 28 predicted proteins | sample Leawel6488metaG_FD_119754 | JGI IMG/M metagenome (GOLD analysis project Ga0172381, IMG submission 119754) | Leachate microbial communities from a municipal landfill in Southern Ontario, Canada - Leachate well 64-88 metaG | ecosystem: Engineered > Solid waste > Landfill > Unclassified | place...
CAACACGGGTCCTGCTTTTGTTTACGGCTTTGAATCGGGCTTGTAAAAAGCCAAATCAATGATGGCTACGGCTCCTGTTATCCATGATAGGAATATGCAAAATGGTCCGAAGACCGACCGATTTTCTAGGGAATTGGTGAACCAAAGTCCCCAAAATATGGCCATGCAGATTATGCACAGCCAATAAAGCGAGTTAATTAATGCTCTGCCCATGGCTGTGTCCTTTGTTGTGTAGGTGTGAAAGAACTCCTTTTTTATATTACACTATTAAGCACTTGACGCAAGTTTTTATTGTGATATACTGTATAATCATACTAAATTAGTAAGTTATAAGATAATATGAGAATTTCAAAAAGAGCGCAATACGGGCTTACCGCAATGGTGCACTTAGCCCACAACAAAAACAAGAGAGCCATCTCTGTAAGGGAAATTTCAAATATGGAGCGGGTGCCCTTTGCTTTTTTAAACCAAATATTTTCGGCTTTAGAAAAAGCAGGGCTTGTTAGGGGAAAACACGGCGCAAATGGAGGATATTTTTTGACAAAATCGCCAAGCAAAATAAGCGTTTTAGACATTGTTGGATTGCTGGAACATGTAAATACAGTAAATTGCAGCCACTGCCCCAAACTGAAAAAATGTCTTACAAAAGATGTTTGGTATAAAGTTGATAAAACTATTGAGAAAACATTAGGGTCCATAAAATTATCAGGACTTATCAAATAAAATGAAAAGAATTTATTTGGATTACGCAGCTACTACGCCAGTTGATAAAAGAGTTGCAAAAGAAATGGAGCCGTATTTTTCTGAAGAATTTGGCAACACAATGTCTTTGCACTCTTTTGGTCAAACAGCCAAAATTGCCCTAGAAAACAGCAGGCAGGTTTTGGCTGATATGATAAACGCAGATTTGAACGAGGTTATTTTCACTGGCTCTGCAACCGAAAGCAACAATTTGGCCTTAAAGGGCGTAGCGATGGCCAACAAAGCAAAGGGCAACCATATTGTAATCTCTTCGATAGAACATCCGTGTATTATCGAATCTGCCAAGTGGTTGAGAAAGCAGGGTTTTGAAATTACAAAATTGGCGGTTGATAAATATGGAATGGTAAACCCTGAAGATGTTAAGAAGGCCATTACCCTAAAAACAATTTTGGTTTCTGTGATACACGCTTCAAATGAAATAGGTACGATACAGCCGATTGCTGAAATAGGAAAAATCTGCGAAGAAGCAAAAGTATATTTTCATACAGACGCCTCGCAGAGTTTTGGCAAGGAGAAAATCGATGTTGAAAAAATGAATATAGATTTGTTGACTGCCAGCTCGCATAAAATTTACGGGCCAAAAGGCGCCGGGCTTTTGTATGTTAGAAAAGGAATTATTTTAGAGCCTGTTTTGCACGGCGGAGGACAAGAAAACGGATTGCGTGGTTCTACTGTAAACGTGCCGGCAATAGTTGGGTTTGCCAAAGCCATAGAAATTTGCCAGAAGGAAATGGCAAAAGAAAATAAAAGACTTTCAAAATTAAGAAATAAATTAATCAAAGAAGTTTTAAAAATAAAAAATTCACATTTAAACGGACACCCAAATAATCGCCTGGCAAACAATGCAAACTTTTCTTTTGACTTTGTTGAAGGGGAATCGTTGCTGATGCAACTGGATATGGAGGGAATTGCTTGCTCAACTGGGTCTGCTTGTTCTTCGTTTAAGTTAGAGCCAAGTCACGTTTTATTGGCTACGGGATTAAGGCCCGAGCAGGCGCACGGCTCTTTAAGAGTTTCGTTGGGGCGATTTACAACTGAAGCTGAAATAAATAAATTAATTAAAGTTTTGCCCAAAATTGTGGAGAAAATAAGGGCAATCTCACCATTTAAATAAGAATAAATTATGAAAAATAATAATAAAAAAATTACAAATACTTGTTCTAGCTTATATACACCAAAAGTTTTGGAGACTTTTAAAAACCCGCATAATTATGGGAAAATAAAAAATGCTGACGGGGTTGGAAAAGTGGGCAACATAGTTTGCGGAGATGTTATGTGGCTTTATATTAAGGTTGCAGAAAATAAAAAAGGCGAAGAAGTAATCAAAGATATTAAATTTGAGACTTTTGGTTGCGTGGCTGCAATTTCAACCAGCTCTATTATTACAGACCTAGTGAAAGGAAAAACAATTAGAGAGGCTTTAAAAACTACAAAGGACAATGTGATAGAGTCTCTGGGAGGATTGCCCAAGATAAAATATCACTGTTCGGTGTTGGCAGTGGATGCATTGGTTGAGGCGGTTTATGACTACTATTTAAATCAGGGCAAAGACTTTCCAAAAGGCCTGCTTGAAAGGCACAAGATTATACGAAAAACAGCCGAAGTAAAGGCATTGACAGAAGATAGAAATTAATATAATATTAAGACTAAATCGAGTATAAAAAATGTGGCGTGGGCCACATTTTGTGTTTACTGCTATTCACAGGAGGCTTGTAGACATGGACCAGTGTGTGCATGGTGTGAAAGCTCCTCTTTATGAGCTATGCCAGCTTGTACGGGATGGGCACATACCTGACGAAGTTGTTGTCGGGCTTGTTGAAAAATACAGGCGGAAACCGGATTTTACGGCCATCAAGCATGGTATCTTGGAGGCCGCTCGGCGCAAAATTGCCGAGATTCGGGAAGAGAAGGATAAGCGCAAGAGCATGGCTGTTTGCATCACCGTTGTCGGATTTAGTCCTGAGGAACAGGACGTTCAGAGCGCGATAGATATAATTGGCGAGATGGGCAACGGGGCAAAGGATGAGGCTTTGGCTGCGCTGGTGAGAGCCCTGGTGGAAACCGACAGACTCGAGCGCGCCAAGAACGTGGTACTGATGATAGAAAGCGCTTACTGGAAGGCGGAGGCGCTTTTGTGCATTGCCTGCGTCAGCCAGTTGGCAGAAGATTTCGAGGCGGTGCGAGTTTCGGCAGAGGAGATCCAGGATGAACCCCTGAAGAAAAACGCTTTGGACGACGTGGACTATGCGCAGGAGCGCAAGACTAGATCCACTTCGATTCCGAGCGACCTGGACTTCCAGCAGAAGTCGCAGGCGGTGAGCCAGCTTGTCAGGTCGCTGGTAACTCTCAACAACCTAGGCGAAGTCATTAGCGCCGCCTTGGCCATTGAGTCTGCCTACTGGCAAATCAATGTTTTGGCAATCATCGCCGAGGCGCTGAAGGACCTGAATTAGTACCTTTTAGTATCTTTGGCCCGCAAGGGCATGCGTTCAGGCCGTGTGACACTTTGATGTCATCGGCTTGTTTTTTTACTAAAAAAAAGATAATTTATATATATGTCAAGAATAAAGAAAAATATAAAAGTAGTAGTGGCAATGTCTGGGGGAGTTGATAGCTCTGTGTCAGCTGCTTTGTTAAAGAAAGCTGGTTCCCGCCTCCTCGGCGGGCAGGTTGGCGTTGTTGGAATTATGATGAAGTTTTGGAAGGAGGGCGCAGACGGGAAAAACAGATGCTGTTCGGTCGAGTCAGAAAAATTGGCCAGATTGGTTGCCAAAGAAATTGGAATTCCGTTTTATGTTGTTAATGTTGAAAAAGAGTTTAAGAAGAAAGTTGTAGATTATTTTATAAAAGAATACAAAGCAGGCCGTACCCCAAATCCTTGCGTTGTTTGCAACAAAGAAATTAAGTTTGGTTTACTAATTGAAAAAGCTTTAAAAATGGGAGCTGATTTTGTTGCTACCGGCCACTATGCGCGCATTGAGAATGGAATGTTGATAAAAGGCAGAGATAAAGAAAAAGACCAGTCGTATTTTTTGTGGCAGTTAAACCAAAAGCAATTAAGTAAAGTTTTGTTTCCGGTTGGAGGGTACACAAAACCAGAAGTGAGAAAGCTGGCCAAGGAATTTAATTTGCCAACTGCAGAAACTCCGGAATCGCAGGAAGTTTGTTTTATAAATGATTCAACAAGCGATTTCTTAAAAAAATATTTAAAAACAAAACCCGGAAAAATTGTTGACGTATCCGGTAAAGTTGTTGGGCAACATTACGGATTATGGTTTTACACAATTGGCCAGAGAAAAAGCTTGGAAATTCCGCAAGGCCCCTGGTTTGTTGTAGAAAAGAATTTCAAAAAGAATATCTTAGTCGTTTCCAAAAACAAAAAAGATTTGCTAAAAAGAGAACTAATCGCCAAAAACGTAAACTGGATTTCTGGTACAGAGCCAAAGCTCCCATTGAAGGTAAGGGCAAGAATTCGTTATCGCGCGAAAGAGGCAGAGGCAGTTATCTACAAGCTAAAAGCTAAAACCTACAAGCTAGAATTTTCTAAGCCCCAGCAAGCCATAACCCCCGGCCAGTCCGTTGTGTTTTATAGTGGCAAAGAACTCCTCGGGGGAGGTACTATTGACAAATAGACATTATAGGTGTATAATTAATAATATAGCTCTTTAATCAAAATACTTGCGAATCTACCTGTATAAAAGCAGTCATAGCCAAAAGCCACTAAATTATTGCGACGTCGGACGTCGCAAATTCTTGGGGGTTGCTGGCTATGACTGCCAACTTCGGCGGTCAAGCAGAACAGCCTGTCGTAATGGCGGGCAAAAAATGAAAGGGAGATTGTCATGGCTACGCAAGTCACGGGCGGTCTGTATGAGGAGTTGGACGGTAAACTCGTTGAGATTAAGAGGCAGATGAGGCAAGCGGGAGGATATCCGTTTGACCCGGAGAAACTGAACATGTTTCTCCAGCGAGCCGTTGAGGGCAGATTCAACGACGGCCAGCGCTGGCAGAAGAAAGACGGCATCATTTACTTCGATGCCACATTTGACGGAACGTCGGGACCAGACTGGATTCCTCGGCTGGAGCGGGGCGGAAAACGCATCGGCGACTACGCCAAAAGTCTGCTACGTTCGGCGGATTTTAAGCCAACCAGCGTCGGAACCGCAAAGATTGCGGTTCTGCCCGGCGAGCTTTTCGCCGACGACAACCGCATTACCCGAAAGATTCGCGATGATGCGGACACTCGCAAGTTGAACAAGCCCAATGCTGACCTCGGATGCGTGATCCGTGAGATGTTCACGGACAAGGAGATAGGGGAGATGGGTCTTCGGTGGATTATCGCCATGCATGAGCCCATCGTAGATTCTAGCGGCTATCCGAGCCTGCTTGGCGCGAGCCGCAGTGACGGTGGGGGTTGGTTGCGCGCGTGCTATGACGGGCCTGGCATCGGCTGGAGTCGCGACAGCGGGTTCGCTTACGTCTCGCAAGTGTCTTCTTGATAGTCCTTTGGGCTTTGAGCTTTTGCTCTTGCCCTTTGGATTTAGCCCTTTGCATTTCATTGTATTTGCAAGGGGCATTTTTTTTGCTAAAATATAAATGGTAATAGGCGAATATGCGGGCGATTACGGTTTCCCGCTGCCGAATCCAGTGTTTGTATGTTGAGAGCGTTTGCGACCAAGGTTTCAAACGGAGGATATACAAATTACTTTCAAAAAAGAAGACACTTGGCGCAAAATATTATTGCATTTAAGATGCAGAATTAGATACAGCCCCGAGAGTATTCGAAGGGCAGTGGTATGGGAGATATTTTGTGTATTTCTAACGGCAATCCGAACCTGCTTGGCACGAACCGCAATGACGATGGGAGTTGGTTGAACGCGTACTATGACAGGCCTGACAACGGCTGGAATCGCGACAACGGGTTCGCTTTCGTCTCGCAACTTTCTTCATTTTTTCTCTCCTTACTTAGGAGAGTTTTGTTTTAATATCTGTCCGCACCATCCGCCAAGCATTTTCCCAACTTCATCTATTTTCACAGATAATTCAATATATTTTTTATTCTCCAATGATTTCGTTTCCCAAAGCAACATTAAAAATATTTTGAGTGTATCTATTTTTCTTATTGCCAAACGCACATAGGGCATTTTTTCTTTTTGAGCAAGAAAACTCGCGGTAACAACTGCTTCAATAGATTCTACAAAAAATTTATCAATTTTTTCTCCGAGGGAATATCTATGAACTTTTGGTATGATTGAATAATGTTTATGCCAAATCAAATACACCTCTTTCAGCTTTTGCAAAACCGGCAACAGTCTGGGGGGGGGGATTAGAGGTGTAGGTATTTTTAATATTTTGATTATGAAAAGTGTTTTGCATCATAAATATGAAGATTTAATTAGTATTGATAACCTGCTTTTAGCTTGGAAGGAGTTTGTGAAAGGAAAAAGAAACAAAAGGGACGTTCAGGAATTCCAGTTTAGCTTAATGGATAATATTTTGCAATTGCACGGAGACCTAGAAAACCACACCTACAAACACGGCTGTTACCAGCAATTCAAAATTAACGATCCAAAACCCAGATTAATCCACAAAGCCAGTGTCCGCGACAGATTGCTCCACCATGCAGTCTACCGAATACTATACCCGTTTTTTGATAAAACATTCGTAGCAGATTCGTTTTCTTGCAGAAACAATAAAGGCACGCACAAAGCAATAAACAGATTTAGAGAATTCAGCCATATTGTTTCCAAAAACAACACAAAAACTTGTTGGGTTTTAAAATGCGACATTAGAAAGTTTTTTGCGAGTATTGACCAGCAAATTCTAATGTGTATTCTCACAAAACACTTCAGGTTATCACGTGATAACCAACGCCAAAACATTTTAAATCTTCTCAAAGAGATATTATCTAGTTTTGAGCCGAATGGTTTGCCTCTTGGAAATTTAACAAGCCAGCTTTTTGCTAATGTTTATCTAAACGAATTGGACCAGTTCGTAAAACACAAATTAAAGATCAGGTACTATATTAGATATGCAGACGACTTTGTTATGTTTTCCGAAAGCAAAGATTACTTGGAATGCTTGGTTCCAATAATGAAAGACTTTCTGCAAAATGAATTAAGGCTCACCTTGCACCCCGACAAGGTATTTATTAAAACCCTATCTTCTGGCGTGGACTTTCTCGGCTGGGTAAATTTTCCAGACCACAGAATATTGAGAGGTAAAACCAGGAAGAGAATGTTTAAAAGAATAAAAAGCAGTCCGAGTGCTGAAACAATAAGTTCGTATCTTGGTTTACTGAAACACGGGAATACTTGCAAGGTTAGGAGCGAAGTTACTTTGAGGTATTGACACGGTTTTTTATTGTGATAAGATGGACCTGGGGGGTAGGTATGTTAAATAATTATAATTTTATTAAATTATGAAGATAAATAATAATAAAGAGAAGGCGTTGATTGGGTTTAAGAAGGCGCATAGTTTGTTGGGGAAAATAATTGGTATGACAGAGAATGGCGAGTATTGCATTGATATTATGCAGCAAAATTTGGCTGTGATTGGGCTTTTGAGATCGGCTCATGAAATGCTGATGGAAAACCATTTGAACTCATGTTTTAAAAATGCCATGGCCTCAACAAACGAAAAGAAAAAACAAGAAATGACAAGTGAGATCTTAAAAGTAACTAAACTTTTTAACAAATAAATAATATGAAAGAAAAAATTGATTCTTGCTGTAATTTTGTTGAGAAGAAAGGTGCCGGAGTTTTTAATGGAATATTATATGGAGTTTTGCCTCATACGTTTTGTATAGCATTTATTCTATTTTCAGTGATTGGATCTGTGACTGCAGTTTCATTTTTAAAAAAGTTTTTGATTATCCCTTATTTTTTTACATTTTCAGCAATTATTTCTTTTTTGTTGGCGACTGTTTCGGCTTTTATATATCTAAAGAAAACAGATTGTCTTTGTTTGCCGGGAATTAAAAGGAAATGGAAATACCTTGTCATTCTTTACCTGACAATGATTTTAATTAATGTGGCTTTATTTGTATTTGTGTTTCCGGCTATGGCCAATATAAATTCGGCTGACATATCAAATGCAAAAGAGTACAATGCTGATTTGTCTATTGTTGTTGAAATACCATGTTCTGGCCATGCAAGTCTTATAGCAGATGAACTCAAAAAAAATAGCGGAGTGGGGCAAGTGATTTTTAAAATGCCCAACATATTTAATATAAAATATGACCCAGCAAAAACATCTCCAGAGAGTATTTTTTCAATGGAAATATTTAAAACATATCGAGCAAAGTTAAAATAAAAGGTCGAAAAAATAAAAAATAAAATTAATTATCAAGAATATGGCAGAAAAAAAATGTAAATGTAATTGCGGTTGTTCTTGTGGATGCAAGGATGAGTGCAAATGCGGTCCTGAATGCGAATGCGATTCCAGTTGCAAATGCGGCTGTAAAAAATAGAACCGTAAAAAACCGCCAGGAACAGGTGGTTTTTTACGGTTTTATTTGATAAATTATAAATATATGGCAAAAATTACAAGCAAAACTACGTTAGCAAAAATAATTGAGCAAAAAACTGGCGCCAAGGTTTTGATGGAAAATGGGGTGCCGTGTTTGTCTTGCCCGATGTCTCAATTTGAAATTGATAAACTAAAAATTGGAGAAGTTTGCAAAATGTACGGGTTAAATTTGGTAAAAATATTAAATGAACTAAACAATTCGTAGTGTTGTTGATTTTGCGATTATTTTGTGATTTAATAAGCATAATATATCGCTACGCTAAAATATGGACAAAATACCCATAATAATCATAGTTTTAATTGTTTTAGCCGGAGCAATCTTTTGGGGTTTTCAGGCCGGTATTTTTGCCGGGCCAGTAACGCCGACACAGCTTCCAGCGGGGCCGGTTTTGTTTTTTGGAGAAGATTGCCCTCATTGCAAAATTGTAGAGGCCTATATTGCAGACAACGGCATAGAGCAAAAAGTCAAATATACAAAACTAGAAATACCGTTTAACGGCAAAACCAGTCCGGAGCTGAAAGCCAATGTCGGACTGCTGGTTCAATTAGCTCAAACTTGCAAGCTAGACACAGCAAAAGGCGTAAGCATTCCTTTTTTATATGACGGAAGCAATTGCTTGGTGGGCCAAGAAGATGTTATTAATTTTTTTAAAAATGCAGCAGGTATATAATAAAAAAGTAATTTTTTTAGGTTTATTAGCGTCAGGATTTTTTTGGGCAAAAACAGCAGTGGCGCAAGTCTGCCCGGTTTGCGTTGTGGCAATTGGGGCAGGGCTTGGGCTTTCTAGATGGTTTGGAATTGATGACGTTATTACCTCTGTTTGGATAGGAGCTTTTATGATTGCAATAACCTCGTGGACATTGTCGTTTATGAAGAAAAAAGGGTGGAGTTTTACTGACGATGGTATTGTAATTACTTTGGCCTACATATTACTGACATATATACCGCTTTATTACGCTGGCATTGTGGGGCATCCCTTAAACCAGATTTGGGGGCTTGATAAGATAATTGTCGGTTCTATTATTGGAACAATAGCACTTTTTCTGGGCAACTGGCTTAATACATATTTAAAAAAAATAAATAAAGGGAAAGTATTTTTTGCATATCAAAGAGTTGTTATTCCTGTTTTGTTATTAATTATTGCGAGTTTAATTTTATGGAAAATAATATAAACGAATTTATTAAAAAAGTTCAAAGCAACAAGCAAAACGAGCTTGATTTGTCTTCTGACGAGGATTTATCAATTGCTATAATGAACTTAGTTTCAATAGAAGAGCATTTTTTCTTTACTGGTTCCAAAACAGGAAAGCCAGAATATTTTGATTTACTGCAAACAGCCAGAAAAATGCGCGGAGATTTATTAAAAAAACTGGTAAAAGATGTTGAGCCTGGCTCAGAACGCTGGTGCATTTCAAAACATTTATTGGCAGCTTCAATGAGACTAATGGAAGTCGGCACAAAAGCCCAAGGCCAAGGCAAAAAAGAAGACGCGCAAGACTTATTCAAAAAAGCCTACGACCTCTATTCATTATTCTGGGGTTTGAATTTAAAGTTAATTGATATGGGCGAAGCCAAAAAAATTGATGACAACCAAATAGACAAAAAAGACACCGACAAAAAAGGCCTTCTTGCCAAACTAGGCAACATGGTCAAATACGCCATAGACTGCTGTAAAGAATAAAATCAAAAAAGCGGAGGACGGGCCTCCGCTTTTTGTTTGCGGAAAATAAAAGTGGTATAATAAAATATAATATTAATTTTTTTATAAATTATTATGTTTGGATTTAATAGGACGACGGCGAAGTTTTGCGAATTAAAGGGGAGGGTGGCTATTGTCACGGGGGCCGCAAAGGGGATGGGCAGGGCTCATTCTTTGAAGTTGGCGGGGGCCGGGGCCAAGGTTGTTGTTACTGATATTGATGTGCCGGGATGCCAGGCTGTGGTTGAGGAGATTAAAAAAATAAGAGGCGATGCTTTGGCTGTAAAATGCGACCAGAGTAAAAAGGCAGATGTTGATAATGTTGTGGCCGAAACTTTAAAGAAATTTGGCAAAATTGATATTTTGGTAAATAATGCCGGTATTTTTCCTTTCAAGCCATTTTTGGAAATGCAGGAGAGCGATTTTGAAAAAGTTATTGATATAAACCTAAAAGGATATTTTTTGATGGCCCAAGCTTGCGCAAAAGAAATGGCTAAACAAAAATCTGGAAGTATTGTGAATATAGCCTCAATTGCAGCCATAAAGGGTTTTGCAGGGTTATCACATTATTGCGCCTCAAAGGGCGGAATAATCGCAATGTCTAAGGCCTTGGCTTTGGAATTGGCACCGATGGGAATTCGTGTGAACAACGTTGACCCGGGCGCAATTGAAACTCCAGGAGCCACAGGCGGAGCAGATAAAAAGGGAGACGAAAAAATGGTTTCCTCTGTTCCAATGAAGCGCTGGGGTACGCCAGACGAAATTGCTAATGCGGTGTTGTTTTTGGCTTCTGACGAATCTTCTTATATGACAGGTTCAACAATGGTGGTTGACGGTGGTTGGGTGGCTGGTTAGGCAAAATTTAGCTTGACCCTTCACCTTTCTAAATTGCATGTTTTATGTTTATGTTTTAAAAAGTAAAAAAGATAAAAAATGTTATATAGGTTTTACCAATGATTTAAGAAGAAGGTTTCAGGAACATAATGATGGTAAAAACAGGTCTACTTTTTATAGAAGACCATTCGAGCTCATTTATTATGAGTGTTATAGAGACAGAGATATTGCGAAAAGAAGGGAGACTCAAGTAAAAGGTGGAAAGGCTCACACAGCTCTGTTGAAGAGGCTAAAAGAAAGGTGAAGGGTTGACAAGGTTATTCATTAGGCTAAAATGGTCTAATAATATTAAAAACGTAAAATAAAAATATGGCAGAAGCTTATTGCGTTAAGTGCAAAGACAAAAGAGAAATGAAAGATGCTAAAGAAGTTGAGATGAATGGCAAAGGCGGAAAAAAGAGAGCGGCTATGAAAGGAACCTGCCCGGTCTGCGGAACGGGGATGTTCAAGATTCTGGGAATGGCAGGCAAATAAATAAAAAGTTGTTTTTTAAAAAACGCCGGACAAGATAGCCGGTGTTTTTTGTGCTTGACTTTTAAAAATAAAAGTGCATAATAAAGTTAGTATTTTTTTAACAAATTCTTCAGGGGAGGGGACACGATGTGCAGACATGCCATTGTAACTTTTCTGGAAAGTCCGGAGTCGATTAAGTGCGTTGACTGGGAGTTCCGAGCGCTGGTGGAGCTTTTTCATCAAATTCCGTTTTGTGCTTCCTTCGGTGTGAGTTGCGCCGGGCATTTAAACGATGATGGTGAAACTTTCTGGCCGATGCTTTCTGGCCAGTTGAACGTCATCGTTTTATCAACCGAGCCGCATATCAAAGAATTCCTCGGGCTATTAGAGAAGGTAATCAATAATCATGCCGGTGCCAGCCTTAAGAAGATAAAGCATGTCTTCGGCCCGCCGGAAAAGAGCAGAGTAGAGGTCTGGGAAATTCGGATTTCCGACAACGACTGTTTTGGCGAGCGCAGGGAGGAATTTCATTTGTGCGGAAATATTCCTAAGGAGGGGAATGCGCAAATTTTCCAAGACTGTCAGAAAAGGTGCACAGAAATTCACCTTTTCTGGAATGCTTTGGCCGAACGTGTTGCTATCTTTTGCCGAGAACACGGTTTTGGAACCTTTGACATCGACAAGCGCGTTGAAGAACTCTGCGTGCCCTGGAAGGAGGATTTATAGTCTGCGATACATTTGCGGACGAAGGCGAAAAGCCACATATGCTCGCCGTACAAGTTGTACAGCGAGCTTTTTTGTTGTATTATGTGCTGAATATGATATCTTGCGTTTCTCCAAACGTTTTGAGGTTCGTAAGACTGATGGTATAATAGGAAAATATATAATAAAAATATGAAAATATCTGTTACGGATAAATTTCTTTGGGATGTTTATAGTTTTATTGAAAAAGCAAATGGCGTCGCTGGCGCTGTGCTTAAGGCGCCGACTATGAGAAATTGGTTGCCTGGCGAAGAAAATCCGATTTTTAAAAAATATCGGAAAGAAAAAGGCAGGAGAGGATTTAATAATCTTATCTATTATCTTAAAAGAAAAGGATATATAAAGGCTAAAAATTTAGAGAATAAACAGGGTATTATGTTAACGAAACAAGGGACAGATAAAGCGTTTACGGCGAGTTTTAAATTGGGGAAGGGAAAAAAGCGAAAGGACGGCAAGTGGGTGATGCTAATTTTCGACATTCCAAAAATACATAGCAGAGAAAGGGATTTATTAAGAAGTATATTAAGAAATTTGGGATATAAGCTGTTTCAACAGAGCGTCTGGATAACGCCATATGATGTTTCAGATAAAACCGAAAAATTACTACAGAAGCATTCATTGGACAGGTATGTTAAGATATTTATAATAGAGGAATTATAGCAATCTTACATTTTACCAAACGTTTTGATTCTTGTAAGATTATATAAATTATGAAGTAAGGATATTAAATACAAATACAAATACAAATACAAAAAAAATACATTGTCGGGTTTGCGTTGTTTTTACTGGCGTTGAATGTTTTTGCTTGGCAGGAGGTTTTTGAGTTGGCGGGGCCGCATTATTTACTGGTGGATTTTTTGAGTGTGGGGCAGGGGGATTCGGTGTTTATTAAAACTCCGCAAGGACATAAAATATTAATTGATGGCGGGCCCAACTCAATGGTTTTGGAAAAACTTAATGCTCTTATGCCTTTTTGGGATAAGGAAATAGACTTGGTTATTTTGACTCACCCGGAAAAAGATCATATGACAGGGCTACTTGATGTGTTGCAAAAATATAAAGTGGATTATTTTTTGTGGACGGGGGTTGTAAAGAATGACGCAGAGAATAAAAAGTTAGCCGAAGTTTTGATAGAGGCGCAGAAATCCAGCCGTAATTTTATGCTGGCCAGTTTAAGCCCGGGAAACACAAAAGTCGTAACCGCCAGCCCGGGACAAGAAATTAGAGCCGGAAATGTTTTAATTGATATTTTATTTCCTTTAGAAAACTTAGCCGGGCAAAAATTAAGAGATTCGAGTAACGACTCTGGCGTCGTGGCAAAATTATTTTATGGCAGTAATTCTGTTCTGTTTACGGCCGATATTGATATGGCGGGGGAAAGAAAAATTATAAAAAGCGGGGAGGACATTGTTTCGGATGTTTTAAAGGTGGCGCACCACGGGTCTAAATACTCAAGTTCGGAAGAATTTTTGCAGGCTGTAAATCCAAAAATTGCGATTATTGAAGTTGGGAAAAATTCTTATGGCCATCCTACGCCGGAAGTTTTGCAAAGATTACAAAAGTATGATATAAAAACCCTAAGAACAGACGTTAATGGCGACGTAAAATTGATGTCTGACGGGAAGAATATACAAACTCAATAATCGCTCGGCAACAAACTTTTTTACGGCTTTCAGGCACTTCGTGTCCTGAGGCCTGCAAAAAGTTTATTGCCTCGCTAATAATATCACATGAAAGATATAGATTTTCCGCTTTTTAAAACTAAAAGCGATGAGTACGCCCCTCGGGGTGCAGGTAAAAAGTTTGATTTGACTGACGTAAAACAGCGCCAAGAGTATTTTGATTACAAGGCTGGCGAGGACATTAAAAAATTGAGAGAGTTTTTGAAAACAAATACTTTTGTTGCTTATCTTCTAGGTAAGAAGAGCTCTGGCAAAGGGACTTATTCAAAAATGTTTGCTGAAATTGTAGACAAAGATAAAATTGCCCATTTTTCTGTTGGAGACATGATAAGGTCTTTTGATGAAGTTTTGAAAGATGAAACAAAGAAAAAAGAGCTGGTGGAATTTTTGCAAAAAAATTACAGAGGGTTTACGCCTCTTGAAGATATAATGAAATCTTTGGAAACAAGGAGCACAAAAGTTTTATTGCCCACGGAATTGATTTTGGCTCTGGCAAAAAGAGAAATTGCAAAACTCGGAAAAAAGGCAATTTTCCTTGATGGATTCCCAAGAGATTTTGACCAGATTTCTTACTCGCTGTTTTTCAGAGATTTGATTAACTACCGAGATGACCCGGATGTTTTTGTTATGATTGACGTTCCTACAAATATTATTGACGAAAGGGTAAAGACCAGAGTTATCTGCCCAATTTGCCAAACTTCAAGAAGCGTAAAACTATTGCCCACAAAAAATGTTGGATTTGATAAAGATATGGGAAAATTCTATTTAATCTGCGATAACTCTTCGTGCAAGGGAGCCAGAATGGTTATGAAAGAAGGAGACGAGCAAGGAATTGAACCTATTAGAGAAAGACTCAACAAAGATGAAAGCTTGATAAAGCAAGCAATGGGGCTTCAAGGTCTGCCAAAGGTTCTTTTGAGAAACTCCATTCCTGTTGATAAGGTTAAAGACATTGCTGACGACTACGAAATAACTCCGGAGTTTAGCTACAAACTAGATGAAGCAACCGGTAAAATTGAAACACTGGAAAAGCCTTGGCAAGTCAAAGATGACGAGGGAAACGACGTAAACAGCTTAATGCCACCTCCAGTAGTTGTTTCTATGATAAAGCAATTGGTCAAAGCATTAGGCTTATAATTATTCATTGACTTGATACCTTAAAGAGTTAATATAAAAGTAGCTCTGATGTTCCTAAATAGATTCTGTACGAGCTTATTTTTAGGGAGTTCAATATTTGCTTAGGCCGTGGTCTAGGCGTGAGGACACCCACTTTATATTTGCTAGAATCTTAAAGGAAGGTCAGGGCGATAAAAACACCCCCTCCAGGGGGCGTTTTTTTTGATTAAATTGCTTAATTATTATAAAATACTCTAATGATAGCTTTTATTTTTGGACTAATTTTGTTGGCCGCCCCCTTTGTATTATTGAGTCTTTTTAAGGATAAAAAAAGAGGATTCATTTTTATTCTCTTTTTTTTGATATCGTTTCATACGGTACTAGCCTTAACGACCCAGATTTTACATATATTTTATTATTGGGTTATTATCGTGGCCAGCGCCATAGCAGATATTATTTTGGCGGGCTGGATAATAAAGCACAAACCACAGAAGCTATCGCTTAGTCTTAAATCAATAGACTGGGTTTTGTTCGCGGTTATTTTGATTTCAATTCTAACTCTTTATCAGGTTCATTATAACTATACAGGAGGAATAAACGTAGCGACAGACAGCACTGTTTCATATCATAGCAAAGAGAATATGAAGTATGTTTATCCATATTTCTCCGATGAATGGTATGCAGTTTTGCTGACGAATAAAACCATTGATACTCATTCCTTACCGACTAAAAATTTCGACAACAGTTTTTTTTTGAACATGGAGCTTTTTTTCCACTCATTTTTAGCGGAGATAGTTCTTATTCTGGGTATAGATCCACTATTGCAATATTCGGCCTTATCAGTTTTTGCCAATCTATTAATCGTTGTACTGGTTTATTTATTTTTGAGAATTAACAAACTTTCAACCGTCTCATCTTCTTTGCCCGCTTTATCTGTTTTGTATATTACGCCCGGCGCCAACTTGCCAGGTATCTGGAGTCTAATTCCGCTAAATTCGGGTATCATTTTATCTTTAATCGGTTTTTGTTTTTTAGCTATGGACTCTTTGCTATTCGGAGCTTTGTCGCTCCTTATGGTGTCTTTATTCTACGCTCCGCTAACGCCGTTTTTCGCCGCTGCCGCGACAGTTTTTCTGTTTTACAAGCTTTTGAAAGATAACGAAAAAATGCTAAAGAGAGCCGTTATTATTTTTGTCATATTTGTCTTGTGCTTGCCCGTAATTTACATTATCTGGGCGATAACTCCGGCTGCCTGGTTTTTATTTTACATAACCGGGAGGTCATTTTTTATTTCCTTCTCCGGGAATAATACGCCTCAGCTTAATTTTTTATACATAATTCCATGGCAAGCGATTTTATTTTTTATGTTCGGTGTTTTTTACGTTTATAAGAATAAAAAATGGCTTTTTTATTCTTTTTTATTTTCGGCGATGTTTTGGTTTTTTTATTCGCTTACTACCTACCGGCTAATGGTAGAATTTGAAAGGGTAGTAATCTTTACGTCAGTATTAACGATATTGATATCTGGTTTTGGAATAGAAAAATTAGTAGAATATATGCGCTCAAAGAATAAAGAAAATGCAACAGCGTGGCTTAAAGGGGCGCAAATTGGAGTCCTGGCCCTGTTTTTAATTTTTGTGCCGTCATATACTCAAAGGGACAGCTGGAAAAATCTTGTTTTAAAAAGCAACACCGATAGTTCTGTCTATTATCCAAAATCTCCCGCCAACAATTATTTGGTGCCAGACGACTTAAGAATTTTTAAAGGCGTAGAAAACAAAAAATTTTTAAGCATGCCGTGGAAAGGAACAGTTGTGGGGGTAGCAACCGGAAATTATCCTGTAATAACAAAAGAGGGGACTATATCTAACGGAAGCGAATCAGACGCCTTTGCCTTTATGCTTTCTAGCTGCGAAGAAAAAAATAAAATTGCAAAAAATTATGCAGTGGATTATGTTTATGTATATGATTTCAACTGCCCTGGTTTTAAAAAAATAAGCCAGAGTAATGAGGGATTTGTATTGTTCGAAGTTTTAAAGTAGTTTTATGGACATCTCAAAGATATTAAATAAACTAAAGAAGATTTTTAAAAAGGCGCGAAATGCTCTGGGGCTGGCTTTGTCTTTAGCAAAAGCAAATTTTAAATTAAGGAATGAGGGCAGTTATCTTGGCCTTTTGTGGTATTTATTGGAGCCATTATGTTTCTTTTTAATTATTTTACTGATTGGGGGAGCTATAAGCCAAAAAACAGTAGAGTATTATCCTTTATATTTATTTTTGGGTCTTATAATGTTTAACTTTTTCACAAATGCAACCTCCAACGCCCTCAAGTCGATATCCTCAAGCGGAGGACTTGTTAAATCAATGAAAATAAATCGTGAGTCTTTCGTTATATCTAGTGTTTTTCAGTTTGTTTTTTCACATGCCATCGAGATGGTTATTTTTATAGGATTTATGATTTATTTTAAGGGCAGTTTTTTAAATATCATTTTTTATATTCCAATATTTTTTTTATTTTTATTTTTTGTTATTGGAGTCAGTTTTGTGCTAGCTACGATAGGAGTTTTTATAAATGATTTTTTTAACATATGGAGTGTCGTTTGCAGGTTGGCATGGTTTATAACACCTATATTTTATGTTGTGCCACCCAATATGCTTTTCCAAAAGATAAGCTATATAAACCCCATGTATCATTTTATAAACATATCAAGAGATGTGATTATATACAGCAAAATGCCCAGCGCATTTACATTATGTGCAATGGTGTTTTTCGGCACGCTAACTTTTGCTGTAGGATTTTTTATTTTCGAAAAATACAAATCAAGGTTTGCAGAATTTGTTTAAAATGGAAAAAGAAAAAAGCATAGAGGTTATTGGTGTGTCAAAAAAATTTGATATAGGGTTTAAAAAAGAAGACGGAGCCCTTGCCCGAGCAATTTCTTTTATATCTGGAAGAGAGTCAAAAAAGGAGATAGAAGTTTTGAAAGATATTTATTTTGATATTTACCCAGGAGAAATAGTCGGATTGATTGGTAAAAATGGTTCTGGAAAAAGTACGTTATTGAGAATTTTGGCCGGCATTTATGAGCAAGAAGAAGGAATTGTGAAAACAAACGGTACAGTTAGTTATTTGTCTGGATTTAGCAACGGACTTATGCCCAAATTAACAATGGAAGACAATATTTACTTGATAGGATCCATGATGGAGTTAAGTCAAAAAGAGATAAAGAGCAGGTTTGATGAGATTGTGGAATTTTCCGGGCTAAAAGATTTTGTTTATGCCAAAGTTTATCAATTTTCATCTGGCATGATTACAAGGCTGGCTTTTTCTATAGTAATTAATTGCTTAAACCACTCGAAGCCAGATATCCTTCTTTTGGACGAAGTTTTTAACGCCGGGGGAGATGTTGATTTTGAAAGCAAGGCATTGGAAAAGATGGCAGAATTCATAAAAAGCGGATCGACTGTTATTTTGGTGTCTCACTATTTGAATGTGATAGAAGAATATTGTCAAAGAGCTATGCTTGTTGATGATGGGAAGATCCAAAAAGATGGTAGCCCGAAAGAAGTTATAGCGGCCTATAAGCAAATAAGATTCAATTAGAATTTACAGTACTTGAATTTAAAAAATAAAATAGTAGTATTGAATATGCTAATAATTTTGTTTTAAATGAAAAGGGTGGCCTTTTTTGGAGCAAGCGTAACCCAGCAAAAAAGCGGATATTGCAGATATTTTGCTGATTATAATACAAATTTTTTAGTAGGTAACTTTGGATATGGCGGCATGCACCTTAGCGACGCTGGCGTGGCTCACATAGATGATGTTATAAGTTTTGATCCGGAATATTGTTTTATAGATTGGTTTAATACTGATGACATAAAAAATGGAAGATTTAGAGAAATTAAAGAATATTTAAATACCATAATTTGCAAACTTTTTGATAAAAGAATAAAAATAATTTTTTTGATTTTTCCTGACAGCAATTTTTTAGGTAAAGACGAGATTTTAAAAGAGATAACGACATATATTGACAATTTTAAAATACCGATTATTAATTTGTCAAATTCTTTTAGTGACTTGGAGTTGAGTAAAATATTGAGGGATGCCGTACATACAACAGAATATGGTTCGGATAGATATGCTAGAGAGATAACGGACATGTTTATGGAAAAATATTTTTGCCGCTACGAAATTCCTACCGTGTATCCGCAAAAGAATGAGTATTATTACATGAAAAAATTAGCATTAAACCTAGAAGTTCAAGAAAGAATATTTTTTCAGGGTAATTGCAAAGTTGTGGGTATAGAGCAAAGCGTAGGGCCATACACAGGGATGATTAGGGTTAATGGTAATACAATAAATAATTGGGATAGGTGGTGTTATTATGAAAGAGATATGATAAGCACAAGCTTTAATGTTGATAGTTTGGCGGTAATAGAAGTTATGCAGGATGAGTTTAATAGGAGCGCCTGCGCGCATCCCTGCGTTTGGAGCAAAAAAAAGATTTTAAAAACAAAAACAATTTATTATATAGGTGAAAGTTTAGAATTAGTCAGCTATTCATAAAATGATAAAGGACAAAAAGATGGATTCAGAAAAGAACATAAGGATTATGTTTACGGCAACGCTTTTGTTGTTCTTTTTAGGGTGGTTTTTTAGGGAATATTTTTTTAACTATGACGTAGTTCTGGGTGTGATAACCTTAGGAATAATTTTGCTTAGTTTTGAGATTTTTGAAACTCATATAAGAGTGCAACACAATATAGATAACAAAGTCAAAGACCTTGAAAAATTGTTAATTGAAAAGAGCAATGAACTTATTGTTGTGCAAAGAGATATGAATAAGATTGCAACAGATGGGGCGGGAGAGTATCGTAAAATTAACGATAATTTTTTAGAAAGCGTGAAGCATTCTTTCATGATGAAAAACGACATCAGTTTTAAGCTCTTATCCTTTAAACACGACATAGAGAAAGAGTTTAAGGAGATTAAAGAAAGTCAACAGATAATGCTTGAAAGATCGAACGATATTTATGCTAAAAATTCAAAAACATTAAAGGTTTATTGGTATAAATCAAACAATTTTGGCGATAGGCTTTCCTCTGTTATTGTAGAACATTTTTCTGGGAAAAAGGTAGAATTTGCCGAATCAAGTCAGGCGCATAAGTTTTTGGGAGTTGGAAGCATGCTCGGTTCATTGAAAGAGGGGGACGTTGTTTGGGGAACAGGCTTAATAAGCGAGGCTAAGATAAAAGCTCCAAGCGGCGTAAAATTTTTAGCAGTTAGGGGGCCGCTTACTCGAAGTTTAATTGATGGAAACGTACCCGAAATTTATGGAGATCCGGGAATCTTAATGCCCTTAATTTATAATCCCAAAATTGAGAAAACAAACATGATTGGCATCATGCCTCATTACGCAGACAAAGAGGTTTGGGAAGGCAAAGTATTGCCAGAAGAGGAAAAATTTATTGATATTGAAGGATATTGGAAAAAAATAATAGATGAGTTGCTTTCTTGTGAATCGGTTCACACATCTTCTTTGCACGGGATAATTGTTTGCCAGGCTTATGGAATACCTGTCGTATGGGAAAAATATTCAGACAATATAATAGGCGGAGAATTTAAATTTCAAGATTATTTTTTAGGTTCTGGGCAGGGGAGGAAAAAGATAGGCGACAAGCTGTTACCCCTTGATAACTTGGCAGAGAAGCAAAAAGTTTTAATAAACGCTTTACGGAACTATTATGGATAATAGTTTTCATATTCCGCAATTTCCTATGGTTCTTAATGGAACCTTTTGGGGTATAACCGCTTTTTTTAATCCAATAAATTATAGAAATAAGGTTGATAATTATCGTAAATTTCGCACGCAAAGCAAAAAGCAAGGATTGAACCTTATTTGTGTTGAAATGGCTTTTGGTGACGCCCCTTTTGAATTGACCAAAGATGATGCAGATATCTTGGTGCAGGTAAGGTCTAACAGCATAATGTGGCAGAAAGAAAGATTACTCAATATCGGGCTAAAGCATCTTC
>Ga0172381_10002350_pt1 | contig 20933 bp, 25 predicted proteins | sample Leawel6488metaG_FD_119754 | JGI IMG/M metagenome (GOLD analysis project Ga0172381, IMG submission 119754) | Leachate microbial communities from a municipal landfill in Southern Ontario, Canada - Leachate well 64-88 metaG | ecosystem: Engineered > Solid waste > Landfill > Unclassified | place...
ATAGACTCTTGTAGCATATCCTAAATCATGTAAATGAAGTTCTCCATTTAAATGAGCATCAGCAACATCTTTACTAAATATTTCTTCAAGTGCATATTTCTTTTGAATAGCTTCTGCAATTCCAAGATTAAATGCTTCAGGATTATTGCTTGCAACATTACTGTTTTCCTGACTTTTGCTAAATATAAGTGCATTAAGGTCTGCACGTGGAATTGCTAAGGGAGCTTGTTTTCTAAGAACTCCTTCAAGACCATCTTGTAATAATACTAAATCAACAATATTTCTAATATCTCCTGTTTTTAGTCTTCTTACTCCTTGGTTATATGAATCAATTATTAAATTTTCAACTCTTTTTGAAACATCAACTGCAAGGTCATGGTCAAGTAATGCTTCTTTTTCAAGTTGGCTTGTAATTCTTCCTCTATCCCAGAGACCAATTGATTCTTGAGAATCTGATTCAATCATAAGTGCTGCATCAGTAGTATTTCTTACATCACCATTTCCAGAAACACCTAGTAATCTTCTTGCTTCAATTCTTCTATCACGATAAGCAATGTAAGCATTTCCAACCATAGAATATCCAACTGCTCTTGAAGCTTCTGCAATTATATTTTCAATTTCACCAATAGAAGGCATGTCCCCATTAACGCCTTGCAGTCTTTCAAGAGTTGCAGAATAAATTTTAGTTGTTGCTTCTTCAGGATTATCTAAATGAACATTTATAACTGCTTTAGAAATAGCAGCTCTTATTTTATCTGAATCAAATCTAGCAATTCTTTCATCTCTTTTTTTAATGTGTCTTGGTAGGTGTGTTTTTGCCATGTTTTTTTGTTTACAAAACAAACAGACTGAAAATTTATCAAATTTTCAGGGTTTCAAAAAACTTGAATTTAAAACCGAAGGTTTTCTTTGTTTTTTGAATTTGTCTTTGTTACCTCTTTTAAAATTTATTTAATCTACTTCTTTCATAACTTCTTTAAAATCTTTTAAATTTTGAAAATTCATATAAACAGACGCAAATCTGATATATGCAATATCATCAATTTTTTTGAGTTTATTCATAATCATTTTTCCTATAACCTCTGTTTTTATCTCTTTACCTCTTTTTCTTAAACTTTCTTCAACTTCTTCAATCATCTCATCTATTTTTTCAGTAGACACTGGTCTTTTTTCACAAGCCCTTATTATTCCGTTTCTTATTTTTTCTTTGGAAAAAGATTCTCTTCTTCCATCTTTTTTCACAACAATAATATTTCCTTGTTCAGCTTCTTCATAAGTTGTGAACCTTTTTTTGCATTTTAAGCACTCTCTTCTCCTTCTAGTACCTGAAGTAGACTCCCGTTTGTCTGTTACATGAGTCTCAGAGCCGCAAAATATGCATTTCATCTATTAATTGATATACAACCTGTTGTATACCTCCTTTTTTAAAAGCACAACGAGTTGTGTTTTTCATTACTTTTAGAAATATATACTTTATAAACATTTCTGTATTAAATAACATACAATCTTTTCAAAGACGATAAAATTATATTTTTTTGTATATAAAAATTTATCTTTTTTTCAAAAGATTTATAAATCAAATTTATGTATTTCATACATAAAGAGACAAATAAAATGGGTTTTCAAGAACTTTTAAATTCAGTAATTTCAACATCTGACACAACTGCACTTTATAATGATATTGCAAGTTATCTTGGAATATCTTTGGGAGTTTTATATATTCTTCTTATAATAATCTCTATTTGGTCAATTGTCTGGAAAGGAATTGCCCTTTACAAATCAGCTAGAAAACAGCATATTATCTGGTTTGTAGTTCTTTTAATAATAAACACTGTTGGAATTTTGGAAATACTTTATATCTATATATTCTCTGAAATGGGAAATAAATCAAAATCAAGTCCTAAGCAGATTAAGAAAAAGAAATAAATTATTTCTTTGTTGCTTCTATCTTAATACTTTCGAGAGCAATACCTTCATATTGTCTTTTGGATATTCCTTTGTCTTCATTAAGTATCTTTAAATTAAATCCTGAATTTTTTATTTTTCTCATATAATCCTCTTTTTGCAGAGCTCCTGCAACACACCCGGAAATTAGTTCAGAATTATTTTTTTGTTCTTCACTTAATTCTCCAAGTAAAACAATATCTGAAACAAACATTTTGCCTGATTTTTTTAAAACCCTGAATGCTTCACTAAAAACTTTATCTTTATCTGGAGCAAGATTTATCACGCAATTACTTATAATTATGTCTATAGAATTATTTTCTATTGGAAGTTTTTCTATATCTCCATATTTAAATTCAACATTTTTATAGCCATATTTCTTGGCATTAGAATTTGCTTTTTTTATCATTTCTTTTGAAAAATCAACACCGATTACTTTTCCATTGTCTCCAACTTTTCTAGAAGCTAAAAAAACATCAAATCCTGCTCCACTTCCAAGATCTAGAACCTTATCCCCTTTCTTTATTGTTGCAAGAGCAGTAGGGTTTCCACAACCAAGACCCAGGTTAGCTTCTGGAACATTGTTTATTTCTTTATCTGAATAACCAATCGATTTGGAAATAGTTTCAGAATTAGACTTACTGCAGCTGCAACAAGTGCCTTTTCCAAGTGCTATTTTAGAATAGCTTTCTTTAACAATTTTTTTTATATTGCTCATTTTGTTTTTTCTTCGTAATCTTTTATTGCCTTATGAAGTGCTCCTGCACCAAGAACAGAACAATGTAATTTTACTTCAGGCAGTCCACCCAAACTCTTGATTATATCTTTATTAGTTATTTTTTTTGCTTCGGTTAGACTCTTTCCTTTTGAAATTTCACATAATGCATCAGAAGCAGCAATAGCAGCTCCACATCCCCATGTCTGAAACTTGATTTCTTTTATCTTTTTTTTGTTGTCAAGTTTAAAGCTAACTTCCATAATATCTCCACATTTTTGATTGCCCATGCTGCCTGTACCATCAGGATTTTTTATTTTCCCAAAATTTTTGGGCTTTAAAAATCTCTTCATTACTTCCTTATTGTATTCATTGAAACTTTCTGCCATGTTGTTTTTGCAAAGCAAAAATAACAGACAGGAAAATATTATTTTCCTGTATATCAAAAAACTTCTTTAATCGTGTTTTTTGAGTTGTTGTTTTTGTTTATTGATTTTCTCCTTTTTGTTTTAATTTTTCTTCTGCTTCTCTTGCATTTTTAATTAAATCAGAAGAGCTTTGAACTTTTGAACCAACTCCATCTATTATCTCAATTCCATGCTCTCTACAAATAGGAGTTTCAGGAATTTCATAAATGTATCTGTCTCCACCCTTTGCAAATATATGGGGCTTTAGATATTCAAGTGTCTTGCATTGAGTTTGGTCTTCATCAATGCTTATAAAAATATTATCTACACATGCAAATTCACAAATAATTTTTGCTTTTTCTTCTGCAGTCATAAACACAAATCCTTTTTTTTGAGTTGTTTGATTATCATTATTAATTATAACAATAAGATGGTCTCCAAGTTTCTTTGAGAGTTTAAACAGTTCAACATGACCATGATGTATGGGATCAAAATAACCGCTTGTAGCAACAACCTTTTTATTTTTCTTTAGTTCAGTTAAATACTCTTCAACTTCTTCTTTGGTTTGCTTTGTCAAATCAATTATTTTATTTTCTGCCATTTTGTTTTTTCTTTAGTTTAGTTTTATTATTTGTTTTAATTTTCTTTTTGGGTTTAGCTTTTTTGAGTGAGTTATTTATCTCGCTGACAAGTTCATCAGGGTCTATTCCATGGGCAATTGCTCCTTCTTCAAGAGTTTCATTTGCAGCCATTCCACAACCAATACAATGCATTCCTTTTCTAAATAATATTCCAAATGCCTCTGGATTTTTTTGAATTATTTCCATGAAATTCATATTCTTGTTTATTTCTGATTTTTTATTTTGTTTTTTCATATTTTTAAGTGTTTTAATTTTATCTCTAGCTATATTTCCTCATTTTTTTGTCTTGAACTATTAAATCGAGTCTTCAAATGAACTTATTTTTAAATATCTCTTAAAGCGAGTATATGAAGATATTATTCCCACATATCTTCATCTTACGAAGCTTTACCTCTTAAAGCGAGTATATGAAGATATTATTCCCACATATCTTCATCTTCTTCAAAATGCTTTTTTTCAACCTCGCTTACTTCTTCTCCTTCTTCCTCAAGGTCTTCTTCGCATTCTGCTTCATTTTCAAATTCACATGCATGCTTTTCGTAGCTGTCTTTTGATTTCATTTTTACCTCCGAGATTATTTATTGGCAAGTGGACTTATCTTTCTGAGTTTTTCTACTATTTTAGGTAAAACTTCAAGGACATAATCAATTTCTTCTTCAGTAGTAAACTTACTTATACTAAGTCTAACTGAGCTATTAATTTGAGCATGAGAAAGCCCAATTGCAGTTAAAACATGGCTTGGGTCTAAAGAATGTGAAGCACAAGCAGAACCTGTTGAACTGCATATTCCATAGGAGTCTAAATATCCTCCAATTGCTTCTCCTTCAACATCATTAAAACAAATATTAATATTATTGCAAAGTCTAGTTTCTCCAGAAGATCCATTTAATTGAGTGTTTTTTATTTTGCTAAGTATCCCTTCAATTAGTTTATCTCGAATTTTGTTCATGTATTTTATATTTGAATTGCTTGAAATTCTAACTGATTTTGCAAATCCAACAATTCCAGGTATATTTTCAGTAGTGCTTCTTGTACCTTTTTCATGTCCGCCTCCATGAAATAGGGGCGTTATTTTTTTTCTAACCTGATTGTTAATATAGAGTGCTCCAACTCCTTTTGGACCATGAATTTTATGAGCATTGAGTGTAACAAAATCAAGATTTTGTTTTCTGACATCTATGTCCACTTTTGTATAACTTTGACAAGCATCTGTATGAAAATAAGTGCCTTTTTCTTTACAAATCTTTCCGATTGCAGTCAAATCCTGGATTGTCCCTATTTCATTATTTCCATGAATAATACTTACAACAAGGGTCTCGTTTGTTATTGCATTTTTTAATTCTTCTAAATCAATAAATCCTTCTTTGTCAACGTTAAGATAGGTTACTTTTGCGCCCTGTGTTTCAAGCCATTTGCATGAGTTCATAATACAATCATGTTCTATTTTGGTAGTTATTATATGTCTTTTATTTTTATTGTCTGGATGAAAAAATAATCCCTTTAAGACTAAATTATTGCTTTCAGTTCCTCCAGATGTAAAGATAATCTCATCATATCTTGCTCCAATTGATTTTGCAATTGTTTCTCTTGACTCTTCAAGAGCTCTTTTTGCTTCTTGCCCAACTAAATGCTGAGAACTTGCATTTCCATACTTTTCTGTAAAATATGGCAGCATTTCCTTTACAACAGATTCATCTACCTTGGTTGTTGCCGCATTATCCAGATATATTGTTTTTTTCTTGCTAAATAGTCCCATGATGTCCTCCATTAATGGATAATGCTGTTGTTTTTGATTTAACTTTTTTCAAAAAAGTTAGTTCTTTTCCTAAGTTTTCTTTATAAGAAAAGCTACCGGCATTATCCAGATATATTGTTTTTTTCTTGCTAAATAGTCCCATAGTGTTTTATCTCCTTTTCATTGCTTTGCATTTGCTGCAGAATTTACTCTCATGCTTGTCAAGTATTTCCAGCATAGGCAATATTGTTTCTTTATTTAAATAATAAATTCTTTTCTTGCCTTCTTGTTTGACATTGACAATAGAACAATTTTTAAGTGAAGTAAGAGCATGACTTAATTTTGATTGTTCTACATTTAGTTTTTTAGCAAGGTCTAAAACAGAACTTGGATTTTCTTTGAGTTCTCCAACTATCATTATTTTGAGTGGATTTGCCAGATTCTGAAAAAATGGATAATACTTAATGGTTTTCATTTTGATTTAGTTATGCATTTAAAATGAAGGCTTAAAAATCTTATAGATTTTTATTGTCTTCATATATATGTCCTGATGCACATATGAACTAAGGTTCATATTTAAATCTTTTTATTGTAGATTATATATTTATTTTTATCAAAAATTCGGGAAGTTTCACTTCATAAACTTTAAATACATTCTTGATTTAATAAAAATATGAAAAATTACGAATATGCTCAAACAAAAACTGTTCATAGGAATAGAACCCTTATTGCGATTACTATAATCATTATAGTTGTTATTGCCCTAGGAGCCTATGTTTATCAATCAAATCAAATTTATCAGGTTAAAAGAAATTCAGATTTATTGGATTATAAAAAAGGATTATATGAAACTGTTTTTTGCCAGTATAAATGCCCTCTAAAAACTCAATTATATCAAAATACAACTCAGTTAATACCTGACCTTGAGTGTGTTAAAAATTGTAGTGCCAGTTTTAAAACAAAATATAATTCTGCTGTTTTAAACAAGCTTAATTTCACAAAACAAGAATTATCAAGTGATAATTTTTTCAATGATATAGAACTGATAATTGCAAACTGCAAAACACAAAGTGCAGATTCTGCATCTCTTCTTAATAACACTCAATTCTTTAGTTGTTCAGTTAAAGGTCTTGAACTAATTAGGGAAAAATATAATTATTTGAAAGTTTGATTTTAATCAGATATTTAAACTAAAAATTAATTGAGTTATTTAATAATTTAAAAAAGAAGTATGGAACTATGTGCACTTGCATCAGGCTCATCTGGAAATTGTTTTTATGTGAGTAATGGTAATTCAGGGATTTTAATTGATGCTGGAATAAGCACAAAGCAGATTATTGAAAGAATGTCTCTTATAAATAAATCTCCTGAGACAATAAAAGCAATTTTTATCACTCATGAGCATTCAGACCATATAAAAGGGGCTGATGTATTTGCAAGAAAATTTAATGTTCCTATTTTTGCAACTAAAAAAACAGTTCAAGCTAGTTTTTTATGTTCCAATGAAGATTTGATTAATCCCATAAGGAATAATGAAACAATTGATATAAATGATGTTGAAGTAGAAGCTTTCTCTAAATTTCATAGAGCAGCAGACCCGGTTTCATATAATATCTCAAATGGAAAAAAGATTTCAATAATAACTGATGTTGGTTGCGTTTGTAATAATGTTATTAAACATGTTTCAGACTCTGATTTTTTATGCATTGAGTCAAATTATGATGAAGAAATGCTTGAGAACGGACCATATCCTTATTTTTTAAAAAAATGGATAAAAAGCGATATTGGTCATTTGTCTAATGCCCAGTCTGCATCATGTATTTTAGAACATGCAAAGCCCAGCATTAAGCATGTTATGCTTTCTCATTTGAGCAAGAATAATAATTCTCCAGATCTTGCATTAAAATCATTTAGCATTTTAAAGCAAAGAAAAGACTTCTCGCTTAAAATATCTGTATCGCAAAGAGAAAGTCCGACTGCTTTATTTAAAATATAAGAGTTAATTCTAAGGATTGCTAACTCTTCCTAAAAATAATATAGTATTTGTTCTCTTATCTTGTATCATAAAAATAAACGAATGGTCTGCATTAAATTGAACCGGTCTTGGTTCTTCACTTGTCGTAATTGCTACCATAATTCCAGTTGCAGCTGCTGCTTTAGTTCCGTCTTCATTAACATCGATATAGGCTTTATGAATTACTTGACTAATAGAAAGATTCGAGCTTCCATCCATTCCAGAAAAATTAGCATATTTTGGAGAAAATGCAGTTGGCATTCCCATTTTAGATAATGTATTAGACATAATATAATCTGTTTCAAACTTAAACTTTGGAAGGTAAATATTAACTTTAGATTGTCTTAAATTATTTTTTATAAAATCCAATTTTTCAGTTGACAGATAACTTTCAGCTATCCTAATATCATTAGACTTAGGAAGGAGGATTAACATAGATATATCATCCCCACTATAAGGTAATTCGAGGACTTGTAGGTCTTCGTTCTCCAAATAATTGTAATTTGGAGAGTTATGGCTTGATAATAAGCTCATCATCTGGACTTTTTTTGTTAGGTTATTGTTTAAAGTAAAACTTTTTTCTATAGTATTATTTTCATTGAATTTATTTACCCAGTTTCCTTTAAAATAAATTGCATTTGTTATAACTAAACGAGTATCTTGATTTATAGCTCCACTTGGAATTAAATTTGTTATTTTGTTATCTGTTTTATTTTCTACCCAGCTATTTATTATTACTGTTGATTTTTCAGCTTCATTTTTAAAATCTAAATTAGTTATATTTCCATTATAATAAGTATATATTGTATTTTTATAATCCTCTAAGAATGGATAAGTTTTTTCAGCCCATAGAGCATTGACAGTACTAAGATTATAACTTTGATTGGGTTTATTTAAAATATAATTCATGTTTTCAAAAGCAGGTCTTCTTACATTACTATCTACTGGAATATGTATCACTTTTTGTATCTCATCTGCTGTTTTTCCTCTAGCACCTTCATAAGCTATAGAAAGTGCCGATTCAATGCTGAAAGGTGAGAAAAAGATATTATCATCTTTATATTCCGGATCATCTTTATATTGGGAATATAAATCCAAGGCAAATTGGTTTATTGAATTATTAATTTCTTGGGCTGCAGACATGTTTATACTTAAATTATTGTTGTCTGGTAAAACTTGACTATTATTATTTTTAATAATAATATTATTAGAATTATTCAATAAATTTTCAGTTTCTATTGGTTTATTTTGATTTATATTATGGCTTAAATTATAATTCAAACTTCCATTCAATGTTTTTATCTCAATATTCCAATTAGTATTAATAACTGTATTGTTTATTTTCTTGGTTTTGGTCTGAATTTTAGTTTTATTTGTCTTTTTATTTGTATCAAGACTAATACTCGCAGTTTTATTTGAAAAATCAAAACCTAGTTCATTTTTTGAATCTCTTATCAAAAGCTTGTTTATCTTGATTTCTTTATTAGAATTATATTTTAAACTTAGGAGCTTAATAGATTCTTGAACATTAGACTTATCATGTTGAAACAAGAGATAAAGCTTATTTCCATACTCATTAACAAGAGTATAATTTTCAGTTTTTCTAGTACATCCACGATTAAGGCATTTTTCAGTTTTACTAATACTAACCTTCTCCGAATTTCCAATAACAGTCAAGTTTTTAGAAATAAAGTCATATTTTATTATTGCTTCAGGATTTGGATAAATAATATTAGGATTCAAAGACCAATTTTCAACAGTTAATGAAAATGGGTATTCGCAGTCGTGTAGGGCATAAAAATTAGAATAATAAAAACCCTTCATTGAATCTTTAACATTTAAAGTACAAGTATAATAACTCATAACACTATTATCAAAATTAGTGATTTCTTCTTCTTGTATATGTGCATTACACGAAGAATCTATTATATTTTTTTGATTATAAGAATTATCCACAGAACAATCAAACCCAAGATTTAAAGAATTATTTAAGTTAATCAAATTAACAGAAAATTTTTGCATTTTTTTAATTCCGTTTTTATCAAGTATTAACAATTTATATTGAATGCTCTCTCTAGAATAAGCTATATTTGTTGTTCGGTTTATAATTCCAGAATCGTTTAAAATTGAATGACCGCAATTAAAGATAACCGGTTGAAAATTTTCACAATAAATTGTAACATTTTTACCATTTCCAATACTCACTGCACTAATCAAATTAACTCCTAGAACTAGCATCATTAAGGAGATTATACCAAATGTCATCACCCCCTTCAGATGATTTTTCATAAGATTAATTAGACTCTTACTATATAAACACCTAGTTAATTTCAAGCATATGTTAAAATATAACTTTAACATATTATATTCTTTTACCATAATCTATAAATATATTATAATTGTTTTACACTTGATTAAAAATGAGAGGCTCTGTATTTTTCATAGTTATAGCATTAATATTCATTATTTCTACAACAGCAGTTTTGTTTGTTAATTTAAATTCTAGCGATAGTGATACTAACGCTGATAGTAACGCTAACAACCCATCTACTCCAGTTTATACTGGTGAAGTGATACAAGAGTCAAATTCTTCTTTAGTCAATATTGAAAATACTACTATAACCACTACATCTAGGCCAACTAATCCAAAAACTTACAATGTTGAGATAAACAGCACTGGCTTTTCTCCTTCTGAATTAAAAATAAAAAAAGGAGATAGTGTTATTTGGGTGAATCGGGATTATATGGAACATACTGTAACTTCAGATTCAGGAGAGCTTGATTCAGGTTATCTAAAGCAAAATAAAATTTATGATCATACTTTTGACAATTCTGGGACTTTTGAATATTTTTGCGAACTTCATCCATATGCAATAGGGAAGATAACTGTTGAATAATATCACTTATGACTAGATTTTTTTAATAAGGCATTTTTCAAAAATTATATGCAATCAGTATAATCCTTATAAGTAAGTTATAACTGCTATTTTTATGAAATCTCCGTTTAAACTGACAACTATTTTGATAATAAGCCTAATGTTTGTATTTTTAAGTTCTGGATTTATAATGGCTGTTAGTACTTGTATTAAAGAAGGAAAGTCTTTTGCAATACCTACTAATAATAAAACAATCATGCCTACCTGCTGTGATAATTTGACTTCTATATCAGTTTCTCAAGCTACAAGTAATGATTTGTGCATGACTCAAACAAGTAAATTAATCTGTACTAATTGTGGAGACAACAAATGTGGACTAGGGGAAAATAAATGCAATTGTCCTGATGATTGTTTAGTTAATATTGATCCTAAACCCAGTTGTAAAAATCTATACTGGCTTGATAATAACAATAAAGATTGTAGCAAGAAAAAATTCTGCGGTCTTTATATGTACCAGGGACTTATGACTTTTGAAAAACTTTCTGATTGTAAAAAAGCAGCATTAAACCTTACAAATTCAACTAAAAAAGAAACTTATGGAGAATGTGTTTCAAAAGCTGCAAAATTAAAAGATAGTTGTCTTAAACAAGTTGAGTTGGAACTTAAGGATTGTAAGCTTCAAATAAAAAATATTTCAAAGTCATCTAATTTAACTCTAAACAGAACTGAAATTGCAAGATTAAATAAAGAGTGTTCAAAAGAACACAAAAACAGCACAGAAATCTGTAAATCAGACTTTAAAGAATTAAAAGACCTTTGTGAACCTCTTAGATGCTCTAAGACTCAGATTTTTGTAGCAGGTAAATGCCTGAGTTTTCAAAGACAATGTAATATTAATTCTACTAAAAAGAATCTGTACAATTATACTCTGAGTAATATTCAGGACTGTTCATCAGTAAGTCTTAACTGTTCAAAAGATAAAAAACCTTTTTATGACTCTTGTGGTTGTGGCTGCAAATCCGAAAAAGCAATTAATCTGAATAATACAGAAAATAACACTATTTTGGAAAAACATTATTGCACAGCTAGGTCAGAAATATGTACTGAAGAATATTCACCTGTTTGCGGTTGGTTTAATTCAACTGTTCAATGCTTAAAATATCCTTGTGCTCAAAATTATGGAAATGGTTGTCAGGCTTGTAGCATTAATAGCACTGTAGAATTCTGGACACAAGGCGAATGTCCTAAATAGTTTTTAACAGGGATTATTTTCTTAACTGATTGTTAAAGCCGCACAACAATAATCTCCACCCCATCTGTATATAGTAAATCCTGTTTTTTCTTGCACTCTTATACTTGAAATATTATCTCTTTCTATATATGTCTTAATTGACTTGCAGCCTCTTTTTCTCGCAAGTTCAATTTGAGCTTTTTTAAGCTGAGTTCCAATTCCACGACTTCTAAATTCAGGAAGAACATATAACCCGTCTGAAAAATATTCATCTCCTTTTTCAATTCCAACTGCAAAACCAATCCAATCAATTATATTCTCTCTTAAAAATGCAGCAAGCATTTCATATTTCCCATGCCTGTATTTTGAAATGCAGAGTTCAGGAGTTTCATTCCCACAAGGTTTTAATGGAAAGTATTTTCTCTCCTTTTGAAGTGCAACTTTTATAATTTCTGCAAGTTTGTCCACTTCTTCCTGGCTTTCAACTAATTTTATTGTTAAATCCACCATAGTAATCTAGAATAATTCGGATTTTATTTAAAACCTTGTCAGCATCCTTTTCCATTAAAAACAAGGTTCATTCCACTAAGGGAGATTACACTTTCATTAAGACTAGCCTGACCTGTTTCTTTGTTAATAGTTAATATAGTATCTAAGAGGACTGCTTTTTTAGTTCCTATTCTATAAGTTCCTTTTAAATAAACTAAAGACTGAGTTTTACTGTCTTCTACACTTATTATTTTAAATTTATAGCTAAATCTTTCTCTGTTTTTTTGAGAGGTAATAGAGCCAGAACCTCTTGTAGCACCTTTAGAACGTATAGACATGCTTAGTTTATTATTATCAAAAAGAGTCCCATTAGCTGAAATAATTCCACCTCTTCCTCTTATATTTTTATCCATTATAGATTCTCCAACACTAAGATAGCAACTATTTTGGTTTGTTCTGCCCCCACCACTGCCATGAGAATCAATAGTTAAAATATCTCCTGATGTTTCAAAAGTCTGGTTTTTAGCAATAAATTTAAGATAAGTATTATACTTTCCAGGACTATAACCTGTTGTATTAAAACTTATATTATATTGTAAGATTCCTGGTTTGTAGCCATAACCATAATCATATCCATTTCCAGAATTATAACCATAACCATAAGGAGTTGAAGAAACCTGCATTATAGTAATTCCGGAGCATCCACTAATAATTGTTCCATTTGGAGAAAACTTGCAATTAATTTCTACACTCGGGCTTATTCCTCTTAATTTTAAAACTAAATAGTCTATATCAAATAATTCATTGTTGTCTATTTTAAGAGAAGCTATAAAATTCATCTTTTCTCCTACATAGGGATTATTATCAGAACTCCAAAGACTCAAACTATAAGCTTCTGCAGGTCCAGAAAAAAATATCAATAGCATTATAGCAAAGGTGATTATTATTGGAAATACTTTTGTTAGAATACTATCTCTTTTTAAGTTCAGTCCCTTTTTTTCACCTATCATAAATAAGTGAGTATAGTTGCTGTATATAAATATAATTAATCTTGAATAAGTAGTAAATAATCAGGTATAATCGCGATTTGGTTTTTTATTCGTATCTTAAAGCATCAACAGGGTTAAGTCTTGAAGCTCTATAAGCAGGAATTGCTCCTGCAACCATTCCAATAACTACTGCAAAAAGTAATGCTCCAAGTATTAGGGTAGGACTAACTACTGAAGAAGATGAAGTTAAAAATCCAAGACCTCCGCCGCCAGGTCCACCACGACTACTAGTTGTTGTTGTAGTTATTCCTGCAAGGCTGTTTATTGCAGTAGATGAAAATGTACCTACAATAACTCCTCCAATTCCTCCAACAAGTCCGATGATAGCAGAATTCAAAAGAAACATAGTCATTATATCTTTATTCTGGGTTCCAATCGCTTTCATTATTCCAATTTCTTTTGTTTTTTCAAGAACTGAGGTAAACATAGTGTTTGCAATTCCTATCCCTCCAACAACAAGGGAAATAGCAGCAATTGCTGCAAGAAAATAAGTCATAGTAGACATAGTTTCTTTCATTGTTTCTTGCATCGCAGCAGGATTACTGACACTAAAATCTACTTTGCTTTTTTGCAAAATTCCTCTTGAAAGCATTAATTTTTTAGTTATTAGGTTCACTGTTTCATTTGAAATTTCAACATCACTAATTTTTACTGAAATAGAACTAAACTCATCTGTTCCAACATCTTCAAGAAGTGTTCTTGAAGGCTCAATTGGTATGTATATGCTTCTTCCTTCACTAAGTATTCCAACTACATTAAATGATTTTCCTCCAATATTTATCTTTGTATTAAGAGGTATGTCTTTTGAAAAAACAGACTCACCAAACTGGTTGCCTATGACTACTGAATAAACATCTCCACTAATTAAAAATCTTCCAGATTCAATTTTACTAGTTGTAACCTCTTTCCATGTTTCACTATCAACTCCAATTATATTGGTGTTTTTTGCAGTTTTACTTGAATAAGAAACAGTAGCCTTTCCTGAAACCTGTCCCATTACATACTTAACATTAGGTATGCTTTTTATAACAATAATATCTTTTTGAGTTAAATTTTTAGCAGTAGATGAAGAACTGCTTCCTCCAAATCCACCTTCTCTGTCAGGAGGAGCTCCACCGCCAAATCCTCCACCAGAAGCTCTGCTCATTCCAGGACTAACAGTTAAAATATCAGCACCCATACTGCCCAACCTTTCTTCAAGTTGAGCCTGAGCACCAAGGCTCATAGAAACAATACCAACAACAGCAGCAATACCTACTACAATTCCAAGAATTGTAAGCCAGCTCCTGAGTTTACTATGTACAAAAATATTAACCGCAAGTTGAAAAGATTTTTTAAATCTCATCTTTTAAAGTAAAGAGATTATTTTTTCTTCTCCTTCTCCTTTGCATTTGTTACCCAATCAGGAGTTTTACCCACTGTAGCTTTCTTTTTTTTAGAAAATAAGCCTTTAATCTTTTCACCATATCTATTATAAATAAAATAGATAATTATCAGAACCACAATTATAATAAGCCAATTAGTCCATGACAAGTACCATGCAGTAGTTGTAGTCCTAGTTCTGCCCATCATTGCGCTATTACTAAAATTGCTTGCAATGTTTAAAGGTACAGCCATGTTTACTACTCTTCTTTCACCAATATTATCTGTGTAATATATATCAAACTTAAATGTAGAATTTGAAGCTGCCTGAGTTTGTCCGACGCCTTGATTTGGAGGCATATTATAGTTTCCATTTGTTGTAGTTTGCTGTGAATTCATTTTTGCTTTTTTTGCAATTGAAAATCCAACAAGAGTATAATCTCCACTATCCAGATTACCAATCATTTGTCCATCAGTATCTGTAACCATATAATCATCTTGAGTTGGAATTCTAACAACAACAGAGTTTGCAGTATATTTTCCCACATTTGCAATAGCAATTGAAACTTCTGAACTTGTTGCTTCTTGAATTACTGAATCAAATTGAGTTCTTGAATCTTTTACTTCAATATTGAATTTTTGAACACTATAAGATGAAGAATCAAGCCAGTCTGCAAATCTATAACCTACTTGAAGAGTATTATTTCCATCAAGTGCATCTTTGTCAACCCGAAGAGTATATGGAACCATCCAATAACCATTATAACCTGGAGTATAAGTGCTTTTGTCAAGTGTAACAAGATAATTTCCATTATCAAGTGAAAAAGGATAGCTTGGTATTAATTTAAAAGAAACTCCATTCTGACATTGGCTTTGAGAAACTCCAGTCACTTGAAAAACCACTTTAACATAACTTCCAGGAACTGCTGGATAAGGATCTTGGTTTATAATAGAAATATTCAAATTGCATGTATGCAAACTATCATCTGCTGCAGAAATAAAACTAACTGCCATAATTAGGCTTAGAATAAATATGCTGGCTAAATAAGACCTCTTCATTCTTTATACCTCTTTAAATTTTTATTGACTGCTTCTTTTTCTATTTCTCCGTCTTTTATGTATATTACCCTTTTAGCATAATTTACAAGTTCTAAGTCATGAGTAATTAAAATAACAGTTTTGCCCTCGCTGTACATTTTTCCCAAATAATCCATTACAAATTTTCCAGTTTTGGAATCAAGGTTTCCAGTTGGTTCATCAGCAAGAACAACTTCAGGGTTATTTGACAAAGCTCTTGCGATAGCAACTCTTTGCTGTTGTCCTCCTGAAAGTTGGTTTGGTTTATGATAAAGTCTTTCTCCAAGTCCAAGAGAGTCTAAGAGAAATTTAGCACGTTCATAAGCTTCTCTTTCTGGAACATCTGTAGCTTCCATTGGAAGCATAACATTTTGAATTGCATTTAAATTTTTAAGTAAATTAAACTGTTGAAATATAAATCCTATTGTTTTACCACGAAGTAATGCGAGTTCAGACTCATGCAATTTTGAAATATCTCTTCCATCAAGATAAATTTCACCATAAGAAGGTTTGTCAAGTGCTCCAACAAGATTAAGCATAGTAGACTTTCCACTTCCAGAAGGCCCTGTGATTGCAACAAATTCTCCTTTTTTTATTTCAAGATTTATTTCTTTTAGAACAATCAACGGGTCTGATTCTCCCATTTCATATTTCTTCCAAACATTATCAAGTTTAATAACTACCTGTTGATTATTTGCCATCACCTTATTTTTAACCCCGCTTTTTTTAGTCTAAAGTATTTTAAAAAAACATTCATATTCTCAAGCATATCCACCTTTTTAGTTTTTTCATAATCTATTTTCTTTATCTAGGTTTATAAACAAGGTGGACTTTATGTCCATATAACTTATATATTTAAAAATAGGATATTATTCTATTAGATTACAATAAGATGAGACCTCCAATAGAATTTTTATTCCCTCCTGAAATAGGACTTGAATTGCTTTATTCTTTTGTTATAGTTATTTGCAGCCTTATGGTTTATACTGCCACAAAAGAAATGTATGAACTGAGTTCTTATAAGGGAATAAAATATTTTAGGCAAGCTTTTTTATTTTTTGCAATTGCTTATTTTTTGAGATATTTTGTCCAGTTTTGTTTGCTTTTATTTGGCCCTGGAGAATTCTTTGATGTCTCTCCAAGATTATTTGGAAGCATTTCAACATTTTTATTTTTGTATTTCAGTTCAATGGCTATACTTTATTTAATGTACAGTGTTATATGGAAAAAGTCAAATCATAGCAGAGTCAAGATTTACTTTTTTCATTTTATTTCCCTTATTATCTCATTAACAGGATTATTTTTTGGAGGAAAGGAAGTCTTTTTTATACTCAACTTAATCCTGTTGATTGTTGTATTATTTAGCCTGTTTGTTGCATATAAAGATTCTAAAAATAAAAAAGGAAAAAGTCTCTATGTTATTTATCTTTTATTGTCTATATTTTGGAGTTTAAATATAATTGATATACTTATACCAAGATTTTCACAGGTCTATAAACTAATAATTTATCTTGTTTCTATCCTCCTCTTTATGATAATTCTGTATAAAGTTCTAAGGAAAACAGGAGATTAAATATGGTCAAGAGAGGAAAACTAGAAATAATAAGAGATATCTTAAAAATAGTTCAAGATAACAGAAATTCAATAAAACCAACTCCTTTACTTAGAAAGTCAAGCCTTTCTTCAAGCAGTTTTAAGGAATATTACACAGAGTTGCTTGAAAGACAATTAATAACAGAAGTTCAGATAAAGAATGATAAATTTGTTGTTTTATCTGAAAAAGGATTTAAATTTATTGAAAGATATAGCTCTATAGCAGAGTTTATTGATGAGTTTGAATTGTAAAATAACTATTTTTAAATATTAAAATTAACCTGGCTTTTAAGAATATTTCCAGCTTTATCTTTTACATAGACAACTAAGTTGTGAATTCCAGTCTTAAATGTCTTTGTTGATTTGCACATATTATCTTTTAATTTTGAACATAGAATTACTTCTTTAGGTTTATTGTCACTTAAATCAATATAGCTTATTTCATCAAAATTAGTTTCTGTAACCTCTAACACAAAATTAACTTTTCCTTTATTAATTGTCCAGTTTATTTTAGCTGTTGGAATTGTTGTGTCCACTATCAGTTTTACAGGTTTAGAAGTTGTACTTTTAGAAGCAATATCTGTAATATTAAAATAGTAGCTAATTTCTTTGCCATTAAAGCTAGACAAATCTGCAAATGTATTGCAATACCCGTCTCCTTTTTCTTTAATACACTCTTTATTTATATCAATAATCCTGTATTGATTCTCGAAAGTTAGGACTAATTTCTTTGGATTCTCCTCTTTAAACTGAACTGTAAAATTTCCATTTGTAAATCCTTTATTAGGTAATACTTTGGAAATCTTTGGAGCTGTTGAGTCAACTAAAAAAGATAATTGCTTGCTTGAAAAATCCTGACTTTTATTGCCTATAGTAATTGTAAGATTGTATACTTCATCCTTAAAAGATTTAGTTTTATTATAGGTATTGCACTTACTACACAATTTAACTTTAATCACTTTTCCACGATTATCTAAATAAGAATAGGTTATATCGCCAGGGTTATAATTTGAAAAAATGTCTAATAATATATTTTTATTTGAATAGACTCCATTTATTGGAGAGTTTATCTTTAAGGCAATACAGTCATTAGCATCATTAAAATCAGTTAGTCCATCACAATCATTGTCTATTCCATCATTGCAAGTCTCTTTCTGAGGTGTTTTTGCAAGAACATTGCAAGTTACATCTATGCCCGAAGAAGAACAGATGTATTTTCCCTGTTGCTTACATATCCCAACTCCAACATTACAAGTTTGCCCTAAAAGAGTAAATGTTTCATCACTGTTGCCCTCGCAATTATTATCCTTTCCATCACATAATTCACTTTGAGGTTTTGTATCATTACATGTTCCATAATCCTGCCATATGCAGTCAGATGCACATTTTCTTATTTTCTGACCGGTCCTGCATTCACCAATATTGCTTCCGCATGAAATCATTTCTGAATTTCTGTCGCATTCTTCTTTTTTTCCATCCAGATTAAGAACATTTATTTTTCCATCTCCACAAGTTCCATATTTTAAATCATTAGGATATCTTGAAAGATAAGGATTAAGAATATCATCAGAAATTTCAAAATCTACAGGAGTTGAATTTTTATAAGGATAAACCCAATTAGCAACAAAGTAATTTCCACTTTTCCATCCAATAAATTTTTGATCTGAAACCGTGTAAACATAAAAGTTTTTGTCTTCAATAGACTGTATTGAAATTTTAGAACCGAGTTTATCTAAATAGTATTTTTTAACTCCTGCTTCTAGAGATCTTGGGCTGTCAAAAATTAAAACATCTATTATGTTAATTACTTCCTCATTATTTCTATCGTAATAAGCTCTAAAGTATTCTATGAAACCATCTTCATTTATGTAATCTGCTCTTCCAGAAGCATGATAATTCCAACTGCCAAGATTACTTCTCAAAATATATCTGTCCACTTCACTAGTATTAACCCAAAAGTAAGTTGAAGCAGAAGTTGTAGTAGAACCATCATTACAGTTAAAATCCATTACATAAGGAGCACTACTGGCCATATTGTCTACTAGTCCCAAAGCATAAGTATAATGATAAGTTTCATTATCAATCATATTTTTTGTTTGGCCATTAAAAGTATATGTACAAGAAGAAGGATTTGCACTATTTATTTCAACTAAAAGATAATCAGTTATATAATAATAACCAGGTTCTGGCCAAACTATAGTTATTGTATTTATACTAGAAGAAGTTAATCTTGAAGCCCTTAGCGGTTTCTTTATTAGACTATCATTATTTAAGTCTTGATAAAGAGCTCCTTGTGTTCCAGAAATACTATAAGAATCCGGTTTGTCTAGTTTAATATTCTTAGCAGATATAATATTTATTGAAAAAACAATTAAGAGGAATATTAAAATACAGTTAACACATCCTTTTTTCATAGATATTAGATTATTCAATATTTTAAAAGGATTAAGTGTTTTGGTCAGTTATTATTAAAAGTATATATTAAACTATTTTTATTAAAAACTTGTAATTTTTACTCATATCTGAGTGCATCAACAGGTTTTAATCTTGATGCACGATAAGCAGGTATTGCTCCAGAAATCATTCCAATTGCAATTGAGAATGTAACTGCAAAAGCCATGACCCAAAAACTAATTGGCATTGTCAAGTAAGAGTCTCCTCCAAGGCTTATATGAAGAGCAGAAATTAAAAGTGAAATAAGAAGAGTAAATATTATTCCAAATAATCCTCCAACAAGTCCAAGAAGTCCTGAATTAAATAGGAATATATACAAAATATCATTATTTCTGGCTCCAATTGCTTTCATTACTCCAATATCTCTGGTTTTTTCAAGAACTGATGTAAACATAGTATTAGCAACTCCAATTCCTCCAACAAGAAGGGAAATAGCTGCGATTACTCCAAGAAATAAAGTAATACCCATCATAATTGTATCAAGTTGCTCTTGCATTACTTTAGATGAAACAACTGTAAAATCTTTTTTATCACTTGTTACATGATGAGAATTCATAAGGGCAGCTTCTACTTCTGCAGTTGTCTCTGTTATGTAATCTGGATCACTAACTTTAATCTCAATATTAGAATATTCATTTGAAGCAAGAGTGCCATTTGGAAATAATTCTCTCAAATCTTTATTTGACATGTAAATGTTACTGTCTCCACCAGTAATGCCCTTTGAAGGCTCTAGAATTCCTACAATCCTAAATTGTTTATCTTGAATAGTAATTAAGCTTCCAATATTAAGTTTGGTCTTAAAAATTTCATTTGCAATCTTATCTCCAATAACTACACTTTTAGTGTCTCCAGAAGAAAGATATCTTCCAGAACTAAGGTCTGTTGTCACAAATTCTTTAAAAACTGCAAGATTATATCCTTGAATTGATATATGAGTGGTTTCTCCAAGATATTTAACTGTTGCATAATAACTAACTAGTCCATTAATCGACTTGACTCCTGGTACAAGTTTTAACAATTGAATATCTTTGTCTGAAAGCGGTTTTATGTTTGTAGTTCCAGTACTGCCCATTGCACGGTTTCCTCCAGAATAAATAGTAATGCTATCTTGACCAAAAGAATTTATCTGTGAATTAACACTGTCTTTAAGTCCTTGACTAAGTGAAATTATAGCAACAACTGCTGTAATTCCAATAAATATTCCAAGAATAGTAAGCCAACTTCTAAGTTTGCTATGAAGAAGCATATTAAGAGAAAGATTAAATGTTTTAGAGAGTTTCATCTGTTATGAACTCCTCTTATTTTTTCTTTTTTATTTTTCTGTATACAAAAAGGATAAGCATTCC